>Ga0209660_1001190_pt1 | contig 14188 bp, 15 predicted proteins | sample SaaInlV_100m_DNA_2_FD_184659 | JGI IMG/M metagenome (GOLD analysis project Ga0209660, IMG submission 184659) | Marine microbial communities from expanding oxygen minimum zones in the Saanich Inlet - SI072_LV_100m_DNA (SPAdes) (version 2) | ecosystem: Environmental > Aquatic > Marine > Intertidal... | reverse complement strand
CGCAGCAAGTTTGTGAGTAACCTCATTAATTTTCTCTACCTGACTTTTCATTTCTTCAGCGCTACCCTCGAGGTGTTTTTTTGCTTCTTCAATTGCTTCTTCAGCAGCTTTGATATCCTCCTCAGAAAATTTGTCTTTATTTTCTCGGATAGTTTTTTCAGCACCATATATTACTGAATCTAGCTGATTTTTTACATCTATTGATTCACGACGTTCCTTGTCAGCATCAGCATTGGATTCAGCATCTTTGACCATATTTTCGATTTCATCGTCAGATAACCCTGTAGAATCCGTAATGGTAATTTTTTGTTCTTTGTTCGTGCCTTTGTCCTTGGCAGTCACATGAATTATACCATTCGCATCGATGTCGAATGTAACTTCAACCTGTGGTACGCCCCTCGGTGCTGGTGGAATTCCATCTAAATGAAATTGACCGATAGAACGGTTATCTTTTGACATTTCTCTCTCTCCCTGCAGGACATTGATCTCCACACTGGGTTGGTTATCTGCTGCAGTAGAGAAGGTTTCACTTTTTCGAGTTGGTATTGTTGTGTTGCGTTCGATCAATTTCGTTGTTACGCCACCCAATGTTTCGATACCGAGCGATAGGGGTGTGACATCGAGTAATAGAATATCTTTTACGTCGCCAGAAAGAACGCCTGCTTGAACTGCTGCTCCAAGAGCTACCACTTCATCTGGGTTAACTCCGCGGTGAGGTTCCTTTCCAAACAATTCCTTTACAAGTTCACCAACTTTTGGAACACGGGTAGATCCACCGACAAGAACAGCTTCATTTATTTTTCCAGCATCCAATCCAGCATCCTTAAGTGCATTGATACATGGTTTTTTTGATCTTTCTATCAAGTCATCTACCATGGATTCAAATTTAGCGCGAGAAAGCTTAATATTTAAATGTTTTGGTCCGCTGGCGTCTGCCGTGACGAAGGGTAGATTTATGTCAGTTTCGTTGGTCGTGGAAAGTTCAATTTTAGCCTTTTCCGCGGCCTCCTTAAGCCTTTGTAGTGCCATGTTATCTTTTGATAGGTCGACGCCTTGATCTTTTTTAAACTCCGCAACCAGCCAGTCAATTACACGTTGGTCCAGGTTGTCACCACCAAGGTGGGTATCTCCATTTGTTGCTTTTACTTCTACAACATTGTCACCCACTTCGAGAATGGAAACATCAAAAGTACCACCACCAAAATCATAAACACTAATCATGTGGTCTTTTTTCTTGTCAAGACCATATGCGAGTGCCGAAGCTGTTGGCTCATTAATTATTCGTTTGACATCAAGGCCAGCGATTTTACCAGCATCTTTAGTTGCTTGGCGTTGTGCGTCATTAAAGTATGCGGGTACAGTGATTACTGCCTCTGAAACGGTTTCTCCCAGATAAGATTCAGCTGACTTTTTTAGCTTCTGTAAGATCATTGCTGAAATTTCAGGAGGGCTATATTTTTTATCTCCAATCTTGATTTTTACTTCCTTTTTGGTTCCTTTTTCAACTTTGTAAGGAACCATCTTCATTTCTTCAGAAACCTCGTCAATGGAACGACCCATAAATCGTTTAACTGAAAAAATCGTATTTTCCGGGTTCGCAATTGCCTGTCGTTTTGCTACTTGCCCCACAAGAATTTCACCTTCCTTAGTAAAAGCAACAACTGAGGGGGTGGTCCTACTCCCTTCTTCATTGAGTATTACTTTGGGTTCGCTTCCCTCCATGACTGCAACCACTGAATTTGTGGTTCCAAGGTCGATTCCGATAATTTTCCCCATAATGCTAATTCCTTTCAAAAATTGACTAATTATTCCTATATTTATAGATTCTTATAGAAGAAAGCCGTTAAATGGCTCCAAATCTCTTTTATGTTAAAGTTTAGATAAGATTTGAGCCTACTAATGTCAAGGTTAGTTCTGGGTATTCGCATTTTTATTAAGTATTTTTTGGAGAAAAGCATAATGCATCCGCATATTCTAAAAGTATTGGTTTATTTCCCAAAATATTTATTTCAGTTGATACGCCGTACTAAATCTCTTGGTAGTAACTGTTAGAAATATCTCGCTAAAACTATGCAGTTTTGTTTTTATATTTTACAATTACCCAGAAATAAAAATTAATGTATTAAGAGGGTGTACATTGGCTGATTATATAAATAAAAATGGATTGCCTGTTGGAACTAGTACTAAAGAATTGTTTGAAGAATTAATGAGAGGCACGGGGTTTGTAATGGGTCCTAATGCCTCTCTCTTTATAGAAAATGCCGGCCTACATGATAAAAATATTGTGGTTTCAAGGATGCCTGGCCCTGAAAATACTGCAGAGACTCAACAATTTTTAGTCAATCAATTTCAAGGTGCGGTTGATCTTTTTAACAGTTGGAGTCCCAAAGATTAATGTGCTTAAGTTGTATGCTAATTTAGATATATAGACTGTTGGAGTTAGAACATGAGTAATTGGTATATGCTAACTGTTGTAGGGAGGGACCGTCCAGGGATTGTTTCCCAGGTCACCTTAGCTCTATATAAAGGCGGGGGCAATCTTGGAGAGGCCTCCATGGTTCGTCTGGGAGGGAATTTTAGCATTATGCTGATGGTTCATTATGAGGGCACCGCTGAGTTACTTGAAAAGTTGGTCTCACCGGTGGGTGATGAACTTCATTTACATATCCATATAGATTCAATTAAAGGAGAACTGCATCAACGTTTGGAGCCAGATGTTCGTATAAGCATTTATGGTGCTGACCGGGCTGGCATTGTTGCTGAAACAACAGGAGTTTTGGTCGAGGCAGGGTTGAATATTCTTAACCTTGAATCAGATGTTGGCGGTTCACCTACAAATCCTATCTACATAATGGAAATTGATGGAGCTGCCAGAAATGGGATCGACTCTATAAAGGTGGCTTTAGATTGCGTAGCTAAGGAAAAAAACATAAAAATCTGTGTTACCCCGATCAATATGTTTTTGGGTTGATTAATGGCGATTCTTGATATTCTTGTTTACCCGGATCCCCGCCTAGCACAGATTTCAAGTCCGGTGGAAAGTTTTGATGATGAACTATTAAGTTTTGTTTTTAACCTAGAGGAAACTATGAGGGCTGGCCCACCTTCAGTTGGGATTGCCGCTCCTCAAGCCGGGCACTTTGAGAGAATAATTATAGTAGATGTTTCGTCGAAACCAAAAACTCCTAATCACGGAAAACTTACCTTGATCAATCCTAAAATACTTTATAAACAGGGTTCGATGATTGGAAGGGAAGGGTGTTTATCTGTTCCTGAATACACGGGAAATGTGTCGCGGGCGGAAAAGATCACCTTACAGGCTTTGAATAGTGAAGGTAGAATATTAAATTACGCTATGGAAGGGTTTGAAGCGCGTGCCGTACAGCATGAGATCGATCACCTTGATGGATTGCTTTTTCTCGATCGCTTAGTTAGCAGGCGAAGCAGTTTGTTTTTAAGGAAAATTTATAAATAATGAGTTTTTTTTGCTTATTTTTTCTAGACTACAAGCACTGTTTTTGTTAATCAAATTTGTTTAGATGAAATGAGTTCCCTTAATATCCAAGTGTGAGAATATTCAATGCTACCTGAATGGAGATTATTCATAAAAGAAATTGAAGATAAAAAAGAAAACCTGCAGGGTGTTGACTTGGGGAACAAAAAACTTATGGGAGCCAATTTAACTGGTGCAGACTTGACGGATGCGGACTTAAGTATTTCCTACCTAATCAAAGCAGATTTAAGCAAAGCAAACCTGACTAATGCTGATATGACGGGAGCAGTAATGAGTGAAGCTAACCTGAAAGGTGCTAACCTGGAAGGAGCAGAACTAGAGGACGCTTTCCTGCACGGAGCAGATCTTACTGACGTTGTTAATCTTACCTGCGATCAGCTTGACCTTGCAAACTTTGATAATGAAACTAAATTCCCGGCAAACATCCAAATCAACTGGAGTTCTGATAAAACCTTTACATGCTGCGAGCGATAGGGTTAAGGAAATCGACTAAAAAACGTCGTCTACTAGACTGCCTTTCCCAACCTCGGGTCCAGCTTGTATTTTAGTAGATTCTGCTGTGTTTATTTTTGTCATCCCTATGGTTGACCCCATGTCAAAATTAGCTCCCATTTCTCTTACTTTCTTGGTTTCAGGAGCTAAATTTTTTATGCTAGGTTGGTGCTCCGCTTGAATCTGCTTAACTATTTTAAAATTATTATTGAGACCCTCTGCGCCTTGGGAGGAAGAACCAAGACCACCATCATGACCGGATAAAGTATTTCCCATGACCACCACTCCCCAGTAAATAGTCCGTTTATATATGCCCAATCCTTGGCCAATAACTAGTGACGCAGTCCCTCGCTAAAACTTATATTAAAAGACTATATTTTAATGCCTTGAAATACAAGAGGTTTTTTTACTTTGAATTTATTTGCAGCAATACTGCTATGAGGCACTTAAGGGCATTGCTTTAATTCTATTTAATTTCAATCGTTTAAGAGGTAAATGGTGAGAGTTTGAATGAGAATTCTAGGGGCAAAAATAGATCAAATATCTATAATATCATCATCTTTGTTGGGTCCTGATTGATGGTTCTGGTTAGTGAACGGGTTGTTTTTGCTCGATTTGTTATTCGTTGTTTGCGGTCGATTTTGTTGGAAAAACCTTAGCGTGAAAATTACTACCCCAACCACGAGAGCTATTACGAAAAGTGTGAATGTGAAAAATGAGAGCAAGGCAAGGGTAGCACCGATCCAAAGAATCAAAGAAATCTTATTCAAGAAGGACATTTTTTTTGCGGTTTGTCCACCAATTTGATGAAATATCATGTTTTATGATGTATAAGTTAACGGTTTTTATTAATTATTAAGAATGGTGAAAATAAGTCATGAGTGAGGCTCCCTCAAGCATTATACCTTGTCCTGAATGCAAAGTAAAAAACCGAGTCAAACAGTTTTACTCGGATAAAATTCCTCTATGTGCTAAATGTGGAGCAAAATTAGTCACTGAAGAGGAGAATGAAACCCAAGTTTGGTTTGGCAATTCACTAAAAAATATATCCAGCATTCCTAACCCAGAGTGTTTGGGAGAACCATGAGAAGGTACTAAAGTTAATTAACGTTAGAGCACCTTTTTGATATTTATATTTAAAAATTAAATAAAAAATTTCTAAAAATTGAAAGAACACCATGGACACTGTTGAAGTAATTGATAAAGTTTTAAAGGAAAAAATATCTGCGGAGCATGTCGAAATAATAGATGATAGTCACTTACACCGTGGTCATAAGGCCGCAGGTGGCGGAGGCCACTACTCGGTTAAAGTAGTGTCTAAACAATTTGAAAACGTTGATTTAATAAACTGTATGCGGATGGTATATAGTGCCTTGGACGATCAAATCAATGGACAGCCGAAACAAATTCATGCACTTCAGATTAAAGCTTACACCCCGTCTCAGTGGGCTGAGAAAAGTTAATCAAGTAGTTTTCACCTTACTCGTGAACTAATACTAAGAGCTAGTTTTGTTAAACTTCTAGCTCTTCGCAGTTTTTAAGCATTTCTGATTCGGTTAATGCTCTGTTACCATCCGCCGCGACTTGGTTTTTGTAAAGATCTAGCTTGATGTATTTTTTACTTTGAGGAGACTCTGCGAATGCTTTTGCACCTTCGTCACCGACAACATTTCCAAACATTGATAAGGACTTCAATTTTGGTAGTTTTTCGCTTTTGGCAATTGCGATAGCACCGTCATCCCCAATATCATTGTGGTTAAGATTGAGTATCTCAAGATTACCTAGGTGAGGAGAGTTAGCCAGTGCTTCAGCCCCCTCATCTGCACATTGATTTCCCGGGATAACTAGTTCCTTAACGTTGGCTAACTCTGGAATTTCAGCTAACTCCATTACACCTCTAAGTCCTAGAAACTTATCCCTAAGATTTACTACAGTTCCATCATCCGACATATTTTCTTTTAAAATTTTTTCAACTTTACTCATGATCATCTCCGACTATAGGATATAACTACCCGTCTCTTCATTCTATCAGCTTTCTAAGGTTATAGGCGTGGGAACAAAAAAACCGGCCACTGAAAGTGACCGGTTTTGGCTGGTTATATTAAAGAAATTATAAAAGCGGATCAAGAAAAAGGCCGTCCGTCTTCCACTTTTCTATTTCTTCTTTAGTTGGGACCGGAGGAACAGGTCTTTTCTCCGCACGTTTATCTAGGGGGTCATGGAACGTTCTAGCATAAGCCTCGGCTTTCCAAAGGTATAAATGTTGGAATAGCATTCCCCATGGTGCCATCGGAGTGCCATCCACTCCTCGAGTAACCCGCTTATACCAAAGCGCGTCCGGCCAATCTTTCATTTTAACACCGTCAATCCGATCAGGCATTTTTTCGGTGTCCATATTTTCCGCATTACGGAAGTCCATAGCTCCTGTCATCATGGGAATTCCTTCTTTGCCGTGGCACACGGCACAGTTAAGCCCTTCCGTAGCAGGCTCTAAGCCCTCAAAAACTACTTTGCCTTCTGCGATTATTTTGGGGTCATCCCACCATGTCCACTGATTTGGGAACTTGCCCTCCACGGGCATAGCGGTAGGATTACGCAAGGTTTTCAAATAGGAGACTAGAGCGTTCAACTCGTCGTCGCTTAGGTCCTCTCCATAGTATGTAGGCATGGCTTTTTTGGACTTTTTATCTTCATACCCAGCAGCCTGGTCTTTTCGTGGGTCTAAAATCTGTTCCTTGATATAATCCTCTGAGTAGAGCCCGATTTGCTTGGTTCCAAGGTTAGGGCCACGGTCTGAGTTCCCTTCCCAAAAAACCTTGTGGCAATTAAAACACTTATTACTAGCAAATACTTCCCGACCGGCCGCAATAACTTCGGGTCCAGCGAGACCACTTAATACTATAGGGGGGCGGTCTAATTTTTCTATCTCGTGTTGTGGGTCAAACTGGGGAAGCTGAGCTGTTATGGTGATAAATAGACCTGAGGCCAAAGCATAAGTTGTGAGAAGGCGAAAGGTCCAACTTAATTTAGACTTTTCTGGTTTAAGAGCTCGAGCATCAAGAATGAGAAAAAACGCGAGCCCAACAAATGCGAAAGTGACGAACTCTATCTGCCACCAGATAGGAAAGCCAAACTTACCTGAGATGGACCATATGGCACCAGCGATAATGAGTATGATCGGTAGTTTCAGTTTGATGTTTTGCCCGAATGATCTTTCTACTTTTTTCTTTGGAGGAAGGGATAAAAGAAAGGCGTACATCATCACCACTCCAGCAAAACCCCAACTCGCGCTACGCGGTAATTCAAACCAGGCAACAATGAACCAGATAACGACTGCCAACGGCAGAAACTTTAAAGACATTTGAGTCAAGGTTTTGAAAAAAGACGGTTGTTGCATTATAACGCTCCTGAAATGTTATTCAGCCATCTGTGGCGTGGCCTCGGGAGGAACCTCCCCAGTCTTTTTCTTAGATTTTGGATATTTTATTCCCAGCCAGATGATACATGTCATGATAAGAAAGAAGGTCCAAACAATAGCGGTTACATGGAAACCAGCTTCAGCCAAGGTGGGCGCAAACTTCTCTGGCGTCACATCCTTGAAGACTTTATAAACATGCCAGTTCATACGGGATAATTCGCGTATGGTCCCCATCCAGCTCATAAGCCATATGTCAGCAAACCCAAGGAATATCAGGCAGTACGTCCCAAGTGGGTTGATCTTGCCGTAATGAACTTTTCCCGTTTTAGTTGCAATAGTGTAGAAAATATAATTTACAAATGTAACTGTAACCAGTGCGAAGGCAGCTGTGTTTTTTGATATCATCAAGGCAAGAAAAGCTAGGTTGTCTGGTAACACCATTGAAGAGTCCATGCCCGGTTCAGGCATCATAGTGGCAAAGAAACGCCTTGGCGTAAACCATATAGTCGCAGCAATCACGATTAAGACAAACCCAAACTTCATAGCGGGAAAGAAACGCTCCGCGTTTTCAATGCGTTTCATGCTCACCCACATATATATATTACTTAGGCTGAACATTGTTCCAACAAGCAGGCCTTGAACTAGCATGAACATAGACTCTCGATCAGACATGATGTACATACCGATAGTTGCGTCATACTGGTATATCTCACGTACAAAAATGTAGCCCATTGCTGGGAGGGGAATCATTATTGCGACACCTATGATATTACCGATGTAACCAACCCAGTCGTAGTATTCCTTTTCCTCTTTTTTTTCGGACCAAAGATACATGTATGCACCAATAACACAAACCATGTATCCGCCGAAGGTGCCATTCCCGACCAATCGATGGTAGTTGAGGGGCATCCATGCAGCGTTCGTTATCTTGCTCCATTCACTGATATTAGTTATTTCGTTAAGCGGCAAAGGGGGTGTCTGCATAAAGGTGGCTGGTCCATCCAAGGCCACGAGCAGTGATAGTCCTAGAACGTTAAGAATGACACCTAAAACAATATGCCTACCTTTCTTGTTGCTTTTATTCAACGGATCCCATGAGTATACGTAGATATACATGACGATCGTTTCTAATATGAAAAGAGTAGGGTAGGCGACCATAAATAAAACAGGAAAGGATGACACAAGATAGGAGATAAAATCGCTGTATGCCACCAACATCACGAAGAGGAATAAACCACCTGTTAGGGCCGTAAAGCTGTAGGCAAAACCGATGACCTTTGTGATTTCGTGTGCCAATCGCTCAAATTTAAAATCAGATTGGGCAAACATAAGACCGTTGGCGAGGAGACCTCCAACCAATCCGGTTACTGCCGCAAGGATAACACCATCTGCATGGTATGTTTCAACGGGGGTCAGAGCACAGGATATGATCGTGCCAAATATAGCACCGACTATTCCCGAAACTTTCAGGTTCATACATCTGTGAAAATAGTTCAGGAAACTGACAAAAAGAGCTCCAAAAGCGCAAGCCCACATTCCATAGAGAACTCCATGGTGAATTCCGACAATGACTTCAAATGTTATTCCTATAACTACTCCTACGAGGATACCAAGAAAAACATTAGAGAGAATGATAGCTTTTCGTACCCCTTGGGTTCGGCGTGCCCCCATAACCTCCATGATGACAACGAACATGGGGCACCCCAATATAAATGAGGCGAACAAAATATGAAGTTGTGCTGCGGCCCAAGTGAACTTCCGGTTGCTTAGCCCAAAGAAAGAAAACTCTTCGAATTCATGGTCTTTTGCAGGGCCAATGTCTGTTAGATAGGAAAGGTCCTCTCCTTCTTCTTCACCTTCAGCGGCTTCTTCTTCTTCTTCTTCATCTTCTTCATCTTCTTCATCTTCTTCATCTTCTTCCGCATAGGCAGTAGAAGGTCCATTTAAACTAAATAAAGGTGACGTTGAAGCCGGTATGAAGGCGGGAACCAAATGTCCCATTCCATAAAAAAATATTAGGGCAATGAGGATGGTGAATATCGAGTTTTTAGTTTTTGGTTTCTCAGATGAATGATGCATCGAGGCCTCTATTTATATCAAGGGAAGTCTTTTATGAAAGACCAGACTCAGCTATATATATAATCAGCAACAAGAGTGAGAAGTTTGGTTACTTCTCAACATTATGAATAGACTAACTCAACGCTCAATAAACTGGGATATAACAACCCCTTGAGACGTAAAGGTGAAAGGAATATCATACGGTTTTTCTAATGTCAAGAGCTTTAAAAGTCTTTTGTTTCAAATGACTTAAGAGGGTGTTTGTTTTTGGGTGGGAGAATGAAAGCCTTCTTGGTCAACAAGAAAACCGTTATGGATATTTTTTTTTGTCCAGATTATTTTTTGATTCAACTTCGGTTGAGTCCTCTAGTGGCATAATGAGCAGGCCGAATCCCATTGCTGTGCTAAAAACAGAAAGGAGTCCGACAAAGATCTGTGGCCACTCAGCGGTTATATCGCGCACAGACCAGACAAACAAAAACCCTCCAAGAACCATGAGGGCTATCCCTAAAAATCTGATTTTCCAGCTATTCATTGTTCTGATTTGCCTCTGCAAGAGACCTTTTTTTTCGATCAATAAGAATTAAGTTGCGGACATAAATAATTGAACCAAGGCTTTGCCCGAGAATGAAAACCGGGTCTTCTCTGTGGATTGCATACGTTAACAGGATAACACTTCCTACAATACTGCAATACCAAAACGCAATAGGGATCGTACTTTCTCCTTTTTTTTCGGAAACTAGCCATTGGATCACAAATCGTGCTCCAAAGGCTATCTGACCAATAAAACCGATAACCAGCCAGTAGGTTGTGGTCATTAATCAATCCTCCTCTATAATATCATAATTGATTTGTCTTTTTTTCATCCATCGGATCGCCAAAAGATCTTTGAATGAAGCGAATAGGCGGTTACGAATGTTATATTTTGAGTAACCATGCATGCGGGGATAATGCCCCACTTTTACCTGCGTGACGCTAAACCCTTCCATTTTCATCAATGTTGGGAAAAAACGATGCATCCCATTGTACAATTTAATACTTTTGAAACATGTTCGCCGAAACGCTTTGAGCGAACAACCTGTATCGGCTATGCATTCTTCGCTCAGGGCATTTCTCACTACATTAGCTATTTTCGAAGAAAGTTTTTTGATCCAAGGATCGTTACGTTTGTGCCGCCATCCACATACCACATCATATTCATTTATTTTCTCGAGTAGTAAAGGGATATCAGCAGGGTCATTCTGTAAGTCGGCGTCCATGGTAACAATAATATTACCGCGGGCTTTGCTAAAACCTGCAGCGAAAGCTGCTGTTTGACCATGATTACGTCCAAACCGGATCAGCCGTAGATGGGGGTTCCCATTTTTTAATTTACGTATGAGGTCGGCACTGCCGTCCACACTTCCATCATCCACTAAAATTACTTCATAGTCCTTGTTAAGTGGTTTAATGCTTTTAGTGATTTTTTCGTCAAGTAGGGTTAGATTTTCCCTTTCGTTATAAATAGGAATAACGATGGAAATCTCTAACGCTTTGGACTTAGTTGGCTCGGGAGAATTTGTCATGCTAAATTATTTAAATTCGTGCAGGCGCAGGTGATAATGGTTGCGCAGCCAGCTGCCCACACGCACCTAGGATATCTGTTGCACGATTTTGCCGTATGAAAACGGTATGGTTTTTTGACAGGAGATACTGCTGGAATGCGTCAACTCGCTCTTTGCTAGGAGGATCAAAATCAGAAGGGGAGAACTTATTAAACAATATTAGATTTACTTTGCAAGGTATGCCGTGAAGCAACTTGGACAAACGTTTAGCGTCCTCGTCCCTGTCATTGATCCCTTCTAACATAACGTATTCGAAGGTAAACCGCCGAGATGGCTTGAGCGGGTATTCTCGCAAACAGTTTATCAATTTTTCTATTGGATATTTTTTATTGATTGGCATAATTTCTTCCCGAGTTTTATTGTCCGTAGCGTTTAGTGATATTGCAAGGTTCACGTGTAAATCTTCATTTTTAAACTTTTCAATGAGATCTACTTGCCCGGCAGTAGACAATGTAATCTTTCGAGAAGATAGGCGTAATGCTTCTGGCATAGTCATGAGTCGTATCGCATTAATGGTGGCATCATAATTGTCGAGCGGTTCGCCCATCCCCATAAACACAATGTTGGTTACTTGATTTTCCTCAGACAGGCTATCATTTACCGCAAGGTATTGTCCGATGATTTCATCGCTTGTAAGGTTTCGCTTCAAGCCCATTGTCCCTGTCATGCAAAATGCGCATGCAAGGCGGCATCCAACCTGGGTTGATACGCACAAGGTCTTACGCTTATCTGAGGGCATCCAAACGCTTTCAATTGTCAAACCATCTTTTAACTCGAATAGGTACTTGATCGAACCATCCTGCGACTTAGTTCTGCTGCGTATCAGAGGTACGGAGATAACAAAATATTCTTTCAATAAAGAGCGCAATACTTTGGATAAATTAGACATGCGATCAAAGTCATAAAGCTTGTAGTGATAGAGCCATATGAATATTTGATGGGCACGATAGGGTTGGATTCCGTGCTCGAGTAAAAATTCTTGGAGGTGTGTATAGGAAAAACCAATTAAATTCTTCGGTTGCATCTTTAATTATTCGAATTCTGAAAAAGGATATCGTTTAGACCCTTCCAGAGTTTTATTGAGGTAAAGTGCAGGAAACAGTCGCCTGATAGATATATATAGGTTCAATATAATTTATGTTCGATAAATAAGCTAGGTCTTTGTTTTATCTATTGCTAGATTTTCAACCTCAAAGTGATTGAGGTTGTAGATAGTCAATATTAGTCGTGGGGTAAGGAGTTCAATACTGGGCCTGCTGTTGGGGTGAAAACTTTTATGCCGGATAATATTTAAGTAGGGTGTAGGCTACACTCCCCATGCTAATGAATGAGATGAAAAGGGAACATCCTACGAGCCCCAAGACAGGGGCTGGAGTCATTAAATGATTTCTGTTTTTTAACCATTGAAGCGCAATAAAAATGCATGATAGGGATACTGCGATCGCAATCCATGAGGGTATTAAGATCTTCGAACTAAAAACGATATCGCTGTTCACATAATTAAGGGTAGCGACAGCCCATCCTAATGAGGGCAGGCTGACGAAATAAGAGATTAGAGCGTTGTTGTTTCCTTCCCCTTTATATCTAGAAACAAAACGAAACCCTAGAATAACGAGGGAACCTATGAGAAAAAAAACTAGCAGAAGATTTGTTTTTTGTTTTTCCTTTTCCCCGCGGATAAAATTGAGGGCCCCAAGGACGTACTTCGAAACTTCTACCTCATCCGCTTCGTAGTAACCTCCCTTTATAGTATCGTATATAAAAACTCTCGCGGTGGTTGATTCAGCAGGAAGAGATATTGCTCGATATTCGTCTTTATTGGCTGATTGAATTTCAAGATAAACAATCCCAGTGTGATATTTAAGGTCGTAACTTGAAAGCTGGGCCAGCTTATTTGCATATTTATCGTGCTCTGCGCGATAAATTTCCTGAGACTTCATTAAACTAAAAAGTGCCTGGCGTGCCATCACATCGTAATTGTTTTCAAAAACCGTAGTACATGATATGAGGTAAAGCATTGGCATAACTAAAAATAGTATTTTTTTTATTGAAAAAAAATGCATAGCACAATTGGTTCTGGTTAAACTGAGGGTTTATATTATCTAGACCATGAAAATCTAGGATTTTATAGCATGCGTTCACTGCTCAGGCAAGCATAGGAGAAATAGAATGTGGAAGAAGTTAAAGTTTGTTACCAGTAATTCAGATAAAGTTCGAGAAGCTTCGGATATTTTGGAGTGCTCGCTTAAACAGGTTTCAGGGTTATGTATAGATGAAATTCAGAGTAGTGATATTAAACAGATAGTTACTCACAAAGCACAACAGGCATTTAATAAGCTTAGGTGTCCTGTGCTAGTTGAAGATTCCGGCCTGAGTTTTACGGCATGGAATGGCCTTCCTGGACCGTTAATAAAATGGTTTGAGGTTAGTGTTGGTTGTCCTGGTTTGTTGAAAATGCTGGAAGGGTTTGAAAATCGAGAGGCTTTTGCGGTTTGTGTGGCAGGTGTTTTTGATGGACAGGAAATGCATATGGCTAAGGGGCAGATAAGGGGGAAGATTGCGCACAGTACTCGAGGTGAAAACGGTTTTGGGTGGGATGTTATATTTATTCCTGAACATTATGAAAAAACTTTCGCGGAAATGAACTCTAATGAGAAAAATGCTATTTCGCACCGACGGATAGCTTTTGAAAAATTGAATAAAAAAATAAAAAAAAGCTAGGGTTGTTAAATGGGTGTGACTATTTAACTGGTATTAGTTTGAAAATATTTCTATTTTATTAGGTTTTGTCCTGCTGGAATTATTGTTTTATTTATCGTATAATTTTTTTTGCTCTTGTATTTAACTTTATTTTTATAATTTATGAGGTTTTGGTAAATGAATGGAAGAATTAAATTGATTAAGAATGTTTTGATTATGTTTGTTGTTGTAGTCGTTTTTATCGGGACTACTGGTTGTGGTAAGCCTGGTAGTGTCCTCAATTGGTATCCGAAGGCAGAACGATTAGAAGGTAAAATGACTTCAAATGTAGTCCATGAGATTGTTATAGATTCGGTTGACCTTAATGACACTGTTCAGATTAAGGGAGAGGGGATGCATTCG
>Ga0209660_1001177_pt1 | contig 14262 bp, 5 predicted proteins | sample SaaInlV_100m_DNA_2_FD_184659 | JGI IMG/M metagenome (GOLD analysis project Ga0209660, IMG submission 184659) | Marine microbial communities from expanding oxygen minimum zones in the Saanich Inlet - SI072_LV_100m_DNA (SPAdes) (version 2) | ecosystem: Environmental > Aquatic > Marine > Intertidal... | reverse complement strand
GGGCTTACGATTCGAAAACCCTTTCAATTCACGAAAACGCAGACCATTGCAAACAATTGTCATGTGAGGCTTCCAAAAAGTTTTCCCCTTTTTATCAACCGGTTCGCGCAGGGAGTAGATGAAGTCCCCGAAACACCAACCGGGAACATTACCGCAGTGGCGCATAGCCTCCCCCTCCTCCCTCGATCTTCCAGGTCGAATACGAAACCATTTCCAACCGTCATGGGTTTCCAGATAAGGCTCGCCCTCCGTACAAAATCGATTGCTGGCCAGGTAATCGGTAAGATATTTGTCCTCCAGATTTTCCAGTCGATCAATAACCACATCGGGGGACAAAGGCATGGCGCGACCATTCTCTTTTTCAAAAAAGGGCATATCCAGTATAACCCTGCAACCACTCTGTTTGGCATGGCCCTGTATTGCGGGGAAGGCATAGTAGAAGACCTCATGAAAGGCTTGGATGTCTCCGAGAATACGAGCCTGTGGATACTTGTCCATAATGCGTTGCCGTCGGGAACCCTCATCCGGATCACCAAGGAAGTGGAGGTAGCGCTTCCAAATCCCGGTCAACCAGTCAAATCGGTCAGATTTGGTTAAATGCTTCTTCCCCCACTTAAGGCTTTCCACAGCTCGATCGGCCACGTCAGGATACCTTGAGAAGGAAGGGATTGCCTGTAGTTCCATAAGGGCTCGTTTATAACGACTCTTACCTTGGGACTTGGCCCGGGCGCTCTTTTTGTTTTTTTGTTTATAGTGAGGACGATCCGGGATCAGATTAAGTAGTCGCATATGGTAATTTTGGGCAAAAATGAGTTCCGTTAATATATCACAGCCAAAAAGTCTTTCAAGGAATGACCCAAAAGTTTTTGTATATGTTCAAAATGCTCTCCCTTAGCCCGATAATTAACCAACCAAAAAAATTATTCTGGTATCGAGGACATGTATCAAAGAATGTGGCGGGTTTTGTAGACTGAAATTAAAAAAATTCATTCAGTAATGATTATCGTAAGGAACATTTCACTGGCGTACGGAAAAAAGACGCTTTTCAACAACATTTCGCAGGTCATCGGCCCACGGGACAGAATCGCCCTCGTGGGATCAAATGGGTCAGGGAAATCCACCTTTATCCGGATGCTTATGGATGAAGTTGAGATTGATGCAGGAGAGATCGACAAGCAAAGCCATGTCACAACTGGTTACCTGCCACAGGATGGGGTCGAGTTTGCCGGCAAGTCACTTTATAATGAAGTGGAAGCAGCATTCCAAAACGTGCTTGAACTGCGAAAGCAACTGGAGGAGGCAGAGGATCGAATGGCGGACATGGACACCTCAACGGAGGAATTCTATGACCTCGTCGACCTGATGGGTGGATGGGAACAGAAACTGGAAGAGCATGAGCCCGAAAAAATGAAGTCCAAGATTGGAAAAATCCTGATGGGACTGGGTTTTTCCCAGGATGACTTTGACCGGAAAACAGATGAGTTTTCAGGAGGATGGCAAATGAGAATTGCTTTTGCCAAACTGCTCCTGCAAACCCCCTCCCTGATCATCCTGGATGAACCGACCAATCATCTGGATGTAGTCTCCCAGCACTGGGTGGAACAATACCTCAAGCACTATCAGGGGGCATTGGTGATCATTTCTCATGACCGTGCATTTCTTGATGAGGTGACGGACCGCACCCTGGAACTCAAACTGGGCAACCTCAACAGCTACAAGGGGAATTACTCCTTTTACGAACGGGAAAGCGCTGAGCGAAAGGCCCGGGAACGAAAGGCCTATGACAACCAGCAAAAGGAAATCCAGAGGCAGAAGGACTTTATCAATCGTTTTCGTTCCAATGTAAAAAAAGCAAGCATGGTCCAGAGCCGCATCAAGGCATTGGCAAAAATCGAGCGAATTGAAATCGAACGCGATGAGAAAAATATATTCCTGCGTTTCCCCCCTTCTCCTCCAGCCAGCAATAAAGTAATCTCCGTGACAAACCTGTGGAAAGCCTATGACACAATTAAAATCTTTGAAGGACTTGACCTGAACATCAACAAGGGGGATCGAATTGCAGTTGTTGGTGTAAACGGAGCGGGGAAATCAACACTGGCCCGAATCCTGGCAGGAGTTGAACCCTATCAGGATGGGGAGATTGAAACGGGCATCAATACAGTCATCGGCTACTTTGCCCAGCAACAGGCAGAGGAACTGGACCCGGATAAAAACGTCCTGCAAGAAGTTGAGTCCGTGGCGGAGGGAAACTCCGCCGCCAACCCTCGGGGCGCGCTGGGTGCCCTACTCTTCAGCGGTGATGATGTATTCAAGAAGACCACGGTTCTGTCCGGGGGAGAACGGAACCGCGTGGCCCTTGCCAAGTTACTGATGCGTCCTTGCAACTGCCTGATACTGGATGAACCAACCAACCATTTGGACATACAGAGCAAGGTTGTACTACAGGAAGCCATCAACCTCTTTGATGGCACCGTGATCATCGTCAGTCATGACCGTTCATTCATGGACGGAATCGTTGAGAAAGTGCTGGAGGTGTCTCCCGGGGGAACCCGCATGTTGAACTGCAACGTGACTGAGTACATCGATCGTCTCCAGGCGGAGACCCAGCAGGAATAGTAAGCGCCGCAGACTCCACCCTCTGCGGCTCTGGCTCAACACCATCCTTGCTTCCTGCAGAACTCAACATCCCACACGGACGCTTCGGCGAAACGTCCGCACCCGGGGAATTGCTGCCTGGAGAAGGTAGGGACGACTCGCCGAGGGTCCGCCCTCCGTAAAATTAATCCTTCCATCCTTCCGCGTTTTACAAACGCAGCCACAGGAGGCCGGTCCGGGTCAAGCCGTCGTGAAGATGGAGGTCAGTGGCTTGCCCTTGCCCTCGTTGTTCATGGCGAACTCTCGCTTGTCCACATTCAGGTACTTCCTGTTGTAATCAAGCCCCATGGCGTAGGCCATGGTGACAAAGAAATCCTCGGGTGAGACCTTGGCCTTCTTGTCCTTCACACCCTGGGCATCCTCAGCTGTTTTTCCATAGACCATACCCGGCCTGATTCCACCACCGGCAAGAATCTGGCAGTACCCGCCGGGTCCGTGGTCACGACCTGCCTTCCCGCTGACATGGTTTTGGCGGCCGAACTCGGTGGTGAGCACGACAAGCGTTTCATCGAGAAGTCCGGATGCGTTCAGATCGATGATCAGGGCGGACAAGGCGCGGTCCAGCATTGGCCCCATTTTCTTCATCTCGTCCATGATGTTGTCGTGATGATCCCAACCTGATGTGGTGACCTCGACGAAACGTACATCGTTCTCCACCAGTCGACGGGCAAGGAGAAGGCCCCGGCCCAGTTTACTGTCACCGTAACGTTCCCGGGTCTTGTCGCTTTCCAGGGAAATATCAAAGGCGGAAAAATCAGGGCTCCTGAGAAGGGACAGGGTATTGTCCAGCACATCAATATGATCCCGAATGAAATTGGACTGATTCGCCCGGTAGAACTCCTCGTTCAACATCTTGAGAGCCTTCAGTCGATCCGATGCACGATCATCTGAAACATCGGCCAATTGCCTGCCGGCTGGCAGGCCGTTTGCCGCCACGGGAATAGTGGTGGCAGCATATTTGGCCCAAAAAAAACCTCCGGATGAACCGAGCCCCTGGCTACGCTCATGAATGGCAACCGTCTTGGGAAGGTTCTCGTTGAGGGTGGGCAGCATCCTGGAAATCCAGGCACCGATGGGCGGATGGTTGGCTGTGCCCGGCCGGTAGTTGCGGTGGGTGACATAAACCCCGGTGCCGTGGGATGCGGTCCCGGTGGACATGGACCGTATTAAACAGTACTTGTCAATATGCTCGGCCAACTGTGGGAAGTAATGGCCATATTGAACACCATCGAGCTTGGTGTTGATGACCCTGGTATCCATCATCACATCCCCCATTTTCGGCTTGGGGTCGAAACTATCGATCTGGCTCAAGCCACCGTCTACAAAAAGATAAATAAGCTTCTTGGCCTTCGGGTGTTTCAGGAGCAGGGCTTCCGGGCTTTCCGGTTCACCAAAGGCGGATGCCGCCGACAAACCGAGGCCCATGCCGGCGCCTTGTTTCAGGAAAGTTCTGCGTGAAGTGTAATTAATCATGGTTTCCTGGGGCAGCCTTACATCTGGCTCCTAAATTCATTGCAATTTACAAGCGCCCACAGAATGTCCCGGTAAGCAACCCTGCCTGACTTGGCCACGAGGCCCTTCATGGCCAGCAACTCCTTTTCAGAGGGCAATCGTGCAAGGGTTCCCTTGAAGAGCGTTCGAATCTTTTCATCCCCTTCCCGTTGGTCGACCACCTGGAGGATGCCACCCTTCTCGTGGAACAGGTTTTTCTCCGCCCAATTAATCATTATCAGGGCCTGGGTGGAGGAGGCCTCCCGGACACTGCCAAACAATTCCTTTCTTGAGGACTGGCCGAAGTGGGCAAGGAAATGATCAATCCTTGCCGGCACCCGGAGCTCACTTGCCCGGAGAAATTTATACTCGATGCCATTGAGGTTTAGGCTGTCGCGGTTGGCTTGGATGAAAGGGGATGGGACAGCCCCGCGGGTTCCCCCGTGTCCAAGATGCTTGTTTTCATACTCCAGCGCACTCATCCCGGCCTTCCTGGACTCCCGTCCGACCTTCAGGACATACTCGGTCAACTGTTCCTGATCAAAGTTCAGGTATCCCTTTTCATAGTAGGCCTTATACGGATGGAGACGGGACGGATGGTCGGGTCGCGGTTCGCCATCAAACTCGCCAACGTATTCATTGCGCAGCACCATAAGATTGTCCCACATCTGCTCGGCCGAGACCCGTCTGGATACGGGCCCGGGAAAGCCCATGCCCGGAGAGAAGCTGACTGATTCCATGCTGGATTCACGCTCAAAAAGGGTGGTGTTATAGATCACGCGATAAACCTCCTTGAGGCGAAAATCCTTCTGGTGGACAAGTCCGATCAGGGCCTGCATCAACTCAGGGTCAGAGGGCTTCGTCTTCTCCTTGATTTTATTGGCTGGTTCAAACAATCCAATCCCCACGGTTTTCTTCCATAGGCGGTTGGCGAGCATCAGGGTAAATCGTGGATTGTCCCTGGCGGTCAACCATTGGGCAAAGGCAATACGAGAATCATTACCTGACCATTCTTCCGGTGGCACCTTCCGTTTTTGCTCCTTCCCCGGGTCCTCCCCTTCCTCGGGCTCGGGAAAACGCAGATCCGGTTGTTTGCCGTAGAGAACCTTGGCCCGCACCAGTTGCCCGGGGTCACCCTTGGCCTCCTCGGACTGAAAATAATCAGGCAAACGATCCACACCGGCTTTCTGGGTTTTCTCCGGTTGAGCCCATTTGGAAAACCAGAAGGCAAAGCGATTGATCAGGGCACCGGTCCGACCATCGAGCTCCTTGTCCCCGGCAACCCGCTTCCGGATTTTCCCGATGTCGACCTTGTTGATGGGCAGGGTTTCCGGCAGGTTATCCATGGGGTGGCCTTCATTTCGAAGAAAGGCGGTCATCTCGTAATACTGCCTCTGGTTATAGCTGTCGAATGGATGGTCGTGGCATTGGGCGCAGGTAATGTGTGCGCCATGGAAGTAGAGCATGACATCCGCAAACCAGTTGGCAAAATTGCCGTTCTGACGAAACTCCCGGGCCACGCCGTCACCCTCGAAGATATTGCCGGTCTCGGTCAGCATCTTAAAGACCAGCTGGTCAAAAGGCAGGTCGTCATTGAGCTGCTTTTTGAACCACGCCCAGAAATAGAAAAGCTTCATGTTCTGGTTGTCCGGCTCGTTCTTCATCTCGCTCCAGAAATTGAATTCATGCATTCCGTATTCACGGGACTGGAGTAATTGGTCGATGAGCTTCCGTTTTTTTTCCACAAGGGTAAGACCGGAAAAGGTGCTTTTGCCGGAAGGCGACATTTCCATGAAGTCCTCAAACTCACGGACTGTGGGGTTGCGACCGATGATTTGCAGATACATCCGGCGCAACAACACTTCAGGGGAAGCCGCCGGGTTGGGCTTCACCGTTATTTCCCCCAGTCGCTTCCCGACCAGGAGATCGATCCGCTCCACCTGCTTGAAATCCAGCGGGGATTCAAACCCACCCGACACAGGTGCAGCCCGGGTAGAGATCCCAACCCCAAGAAAAACGAGGAGGAGTACCAAGATGGACAACCCAAGACCTTTAACACGACAGCCAACAGCTGGCACTCCGATCCCATGGGTTACCGGACTCCGCCTGCCTATATGCACCAGTTGTATCTCCACGACGTTCACCATGTTGAAGGCAACAGGCTTTATGGCAAGTCGAACCCTTTCAATACTCTGTAAGCCAAAGGGTTTATTGCCATGATTTAAATATATGAAACCAATAATTGTTATGCCAAAAAAACAGGTCCGAAAAGAGGGGCTTGATATATTTCTCTAGATACACACCTGTATAGGTCTTGTATCCAATCACCACACTGTTTCCACTTGCACAGGAATGATAGAATTAACCTGAACCCATTGGGCCAGAAAGAATCCGGCTAGTACACCTCCCATGAACACCCGACGAAACTTCCTCAAACAGGCGCTGGCCACATCAACCGCAATTGGATTCCCCACCATCATCCCCTCATCGGTCCTGGGAAAAGACGCACCCAGCAATAAAATCACCGTGGGTTTTATCGGGACGGGAAGCCACGGCATCCACCGCAACCTCAACATGTACCTGCGGCAGCCCGACGCGCGGATCCTCGCCGTATGTGATGTCTTCAAGAGTCGACGAAAAAAGGCAAAGGGAATGGTCGACAACCACAACAAAAACAAGGACTGCACCACCCACAATGATTTCCGGGAAATCCTGGCGCGAAAGGACATCGACACCGTCATGATCTCCACGCCCGACCACTGGCACACCCTGATGTCATTGATGGCACTCCGGGCCGGCAAGGACGTGCAGTGCGAGAAACCGACACTTACCATTGCGGAGGGCCGCCTGTTAGCAGACACCGTGAAGGCAAGGAAGGCAGTGTTCCAGACATCGACCGAGGACCGCAGCATGCGGGTCTACCACCGGCTGGCAGAACTGGTTCGCAACGGACGCATCGGCAGGCTGAAGACCATCCGCGTAAAGCTACCTGCGGGAAACCGGTGGCCCACCGGGAAACCGGTCAAGGTACCAGACGACCTGGACTACGACCTTTGGCTCGGGCCCGCACCTGAGGCCCCCTACACCCAACACCGCACCGAACCCATGCGCTGGCGGCAAATCTGGGATTACTCCGGTGGTCTCCTGACCGACTGGGGCGCCCACCAACTGGACACCGCCCAGTGGGCCAATGACACGGAGAACACAGGGCCGATCTCCGTCGAGGGCAAAGGGACCTTCAACGAAGGCAGCATGTACAACACGGCCATCAGCTACAAGTTGAAGTACACCTACGCCAACGGGGTGGAGCTTCACGTCGAGTCGGGCGGTACCAGCCTGCGATTTGAGGGGACCGACGGCTGGGTTGGTAATTCAGGATGGGCACGCCCGCCACAAGCCAGCTCCAAGGAAATCCTCGAGTCAAAGATCGGGCCGGAGGAAACCCACCTCTTCACCTGTCGCGAGGGGGAACACCGCAATTTCCTGGACTGTGTCAAGTCCCGCAAGGATCCCTACCTGCCTGCGGAAACCGGCCATCGACTGGCCTCGCTCATGCACATGGGCAACATCTCCATGAGGCTGGATCGAAAGCTCCAGTGGAACCCGGAAAAGGAAGTATTTGCCGGGGACAAGGAGGCCAACGCCATGCTCTCCAAGCCAATGCGCAAACCCTGGAGCCTGGAGGCATAAGGAATCAATGACCGGTCGCCTCAAGGCATGGTTCGCACTTTATGCCCTTTTATTGGCAGGGCTGGTTTCATTGAAGTCGGCGGAGACTCCTCAAAAAAGAGATTGGAACAAGCTTTTCGAGGAGGCCGACAAGGCCTTCGTCGATGGTGACTTCAAGCGGGGCACACAGCAGCTCAATGACTTGATTGCAAGCCACGCCGGGGACTTCGAACTGGCCGCGCAGGCCCTGCACCGGGCCTGCCTCTCCGAGTATCTGGAGTTGATTGACAATGACTGGCCCAGCTCCAACTACCCAGGGAACCTGATCCGCCAGGCGGGTGGGGACCACGGGAAAATGTGGGGACGGATCTCTGAATTCTTAGAGGAAGCCTTCCTGGAGGTTGGGAAGTTTGCCAGACGTGATGGAATTTATGTCGTCCCTCCCCCCATGGCGCTGGAAAGCCTTTGGCGCAGGCGTGGGGACTTCCCGCTGACCCCGCTCGACAACCTCTCGGATGAGCCGGCGGAACGCATCATGACACTGCGGCGCCTGGGCTTCATTTCAGACAATGACCCGGCGGTGATCGACGCCTCCATCCTCCTTGTGTTTATCCGAAAGCATCAGAAACGATTCCTCGAGGCCTACAGCCTGGCTGACGAACTGGTGGTCACCAACAACCGGCAAATTGACTGGTTGTTGTCGCAGGCACGACTTCATGCCGAGACCCAGTCCCCCCGGGCCGGTGAACTGGCCCGAAAACTCATGGGCAGGCTGGAAGCCCCCGGGGCAAAGTTGAATCCTGCCACGGTCAAGGCGGCCCTGCGTGCAAAACGAATGAACCTGCCCGCCATGGAGGAACCGGTCAATAAACCCGTCCCCGACGGGGAGGGATGGATCGGTCAAATGGTTCCCGACCCGGAGAATCGTTCATGGGGAAGGATTGCCGCCGGCCTGATTGAAAACATGGAAGCCGAAATCGACCTCTGGATCCAGGACACCTTCAACCCCGAACAGCGACGCATGTTCATGGTGCGCAGCGATGGGACCGGCTCGGCAATGACATGGAGCGTGCTGGACGAACAATTAAAATCCCTGGGGGCAGAAAAGCTGCAGAAGCTGCGGCAACTTCAGGAAAAAAGATGCAGCATCGACCCAAGGGCCAGCAACCCGGACAAAGCCGGGCAAAAGGATCGACTCTCCCTCTACAGGAGATTCCCGTGGGCTCAGACCGCCCATCGAGGATTGCTGCGTTATGCAAGGCAGGAACTCGAGTCCGGACGGGGACAATCCGCGTACAGCGGATTCAGCGACCTTCTTGAACATGCCAACGATCCCGGCCTGCTCAAGAGAGCCCGGGTCGGTTTATGGTTGGCCACGGCGCAGCTCGGACGCACCGGCGAACTGTCCAGGCTCATCGCTGAAACCGGTGAGGACCGAATTTCCCCCTGGATGGACGGGGAGGCCCAGGCCGGGGAAATACAGAAACGAATATTGGACGGTAGCCCTCCACCAGCGGTCAAGGTTCCGGCCACTTCCATCCCCGACCTGCAGGTTCAAGTGCTCAAGATGCCGGCGCGCCAACTCTGGCCCCAGATGAGCTATCGGTCTTCCCCCGGCCTCGAGTTTGTCGACCTGCAGAAGGTGGGACCAAACCTGCTGGCCAGTACCCGTAACCTCCTGGCATGGTATGAGGGAAACAAAGGCGGTGAACCGGCCTGGACAAATCTTTCCGGCGGACAAAGGAGCCGATCAGTTGGTCGCCCCGGAAGATTTCGCCCCATTATAAAGGATGGCAGGATCCATACCCGATGGGGCTATGATGCCGACCCGACAATGCTTGTGGCCCTGGATGCCGGGACAAGGAATATTATCTGGAGCCTCGATGCCTGCGGTCCCAGGGAAGCCAGGAGAAAAACCCCCCTGGGAAACCCCGTCCTGTCGGGCGGCCAAATCTATGTCGCCGCAGGCTGGGAGGGACACCACGCCAATGGCACCGGCGGATTCCACCTGCGACTAAGCAGCGTCGATGCCGCATCCGGAACCCCCGTGTGGCAGGCAGACCTGAACCTGCAATGGCAGGACAATTTTTCACACAGCAATGTTTTTGGGGATTCCCTGACCGTGCATGAGGGTAAAATCTATTGTTCGCCGGGCACGGGATACATCGGTCGTTTTGATGCCCGCGACGGCAGGATGGAATGGCTGTATAACTATGCATCCGTGCGTGCTGACCTCCTGCAGGCGGACACCCTGGGCAACGCACCAATGATCATGGGCGACATCGTGGTCTGCCTCCCCCGCGACACCAACACCATGGTGGGGCTGGACCGACGCACGGGCAACGTCCTGTGGAACTCCTCCTCCCTGTTGCCCAGGCAAATCATCGGCGCCTCGGATGGAAATGTTTTGATCCGGGGCCGCTTGGCACTGGGAGCTGTGGAGGCCGATTCAGGCAGGATTCTCTGGCGCGTCCCCCTTCACAAGAAAATGTTGGGACGGGCCACACAACAAGGCTCCTCCATCTACTCAGCGGACAAGGAAACCCTGTACCGCCATGACGCCGCCTCGGGCATCGAACAGGAAAGGCGCCCCCTCCCAAAGACCCGTAACACCATTCGAAACGTCAGCATCCAGGGACGGAACCTTTACCTGATCACCGACGAAACGGTCCCGGACAAGACAAATCCATTCGCCAGCAAGACCACGGGGGATGCCGTCTGGGAAATCACGGGTACCCGACCGCAACTGTACCACCCGAAAGCCGGTGAACCGAACCAAGGCATCCTTCTCATTCAACAGGATGAAATGATGCACTGCATGGAGGCAACGCCCAACGGCAGGGTCCTCTGGCAAAGGTTCCTCTTTCCCAGCCCCAGCGATGTGTATTTTCTTCAGGAAAAAGCCATCCTCGTCTTTCACAAGGGTCAGTATGACCTTCACCTGAAGGCCTTGGACCTGCAAAACGGTGATGTGGGATGGGAACTGGACCTACCGCGTCTGCGCGGCGGACACGGGGCGACCTACAGCCGAATGGGCAAATACCTGTTCGGTCGGGACAATTCCGACCGTTTTCACCTGGTCGACCTGAACCTGGGCAGGGTGGTCCTGCAAAACCGGATTGATCGAAGGAATGGGTTCGCAAAGGCCGGCCTGGCAAATGGGAAAATCCAGGTCTTCATTACCGCCTACAACCGGCATTTATTCTGGTTGAACTGGGATACGGTCACCGGCGACATTGAAGGCAGCAACCAGATACTGAAGGGGGTCAATGGAGAACCCAACAAGGCCTTTAGAAACGAGGTGAACGTGGATGTCAAATTCGGTGACCATGCCTGTTATTTTATCAGCAACCACGGGAATGCATACGGGCAGCACATGGCCTATCGCGGGGATTACAAGGATCGCAGCATTCGACTTATCCAGAGAAACGCAGGGAAGCTTCATCTTGCCCCCCCCTTCCTGATGCTTCAGGAGGAACAAACCGAGCAGAATCGAAAAAACAACACCCGGACATGGAAGATTCAGCGGGAGGACAACCCGGCCTACGCCCACACCCTCGAGCTTGCGAATGAATGGACGGGGAAACCGGTTGTGGCAAATGGCCGCGTGGTGGAGATCATCCCGCTTAAAAAGAAAAAGAATCCGTTCACGTTACGAATCCACGACCTGAACTCAAGGAAGACCATTGTACCGAAAACCGACGAGGAAGCGGAAAAAATGGGCGCTGTCCTGGCAGGACCGGACCAAATCCTCGTCTACGCATACCAAAGGAACAAGCGCCAGACGGAGCCCTATTTCCGGGTCACCCCCTACGACCTCAACTCGGGCAAAGCCGGTCCAACCATGGGAATTGACTATTGGAACGGAACCAACCGACATCCCGATGAAATTCGGGTGATCGGGAACTTGCTATTCGCAAGGAATCACGATTCCCTTCGGGCTTGGCATTTGAAAATATAAGTATTCAAAATAAGAATACTGAACCGATACATTCAAAAGGAGCTTTTATCATGAAGCACTCCCCCTTCCTCATTATTTTACTGACTCTTCTTTGCCTCTGCTGGGATACCGCCCAGGCCAGGGAGCATGAATGGACGAACACACGGGGCCAGACGATCAAGGCGGAGTTCATTTTCATGAAGGGGGACAACGTCACCATCTCAATGAAGGGCAAGACCTATGGCTTGAAACTATCCTCCCTCAGCCCCGAGTCGCAGGCTCTCGCCCGGAAGTTATCCGCCATAAATTCCACCGACAAACTGACGCCCGAGGAAGTGGTGGAGGTACTTGGGATGCGTTTGGGGGAGTGGGCATCCGTTGAGAAAGGCAAGACCGAGCCGTTTGAGGAATTTGTTTGCCGTTGGAAGATAAAGGGCGAATCCATGGTGGCCACGACCAGCAATGGCCTCAATCTTACAATGTCTCATGACCCCGAGAGAGGAGTGTTCGTTGAAAAAATGGTCTCCCCCGATGGCAACGAAATGATTCGGCATGGTCGTTGGGATAGAAGCACCCGAACCTTGGCCTTGCGGGTGGTTTTCCCTCAGCCCCCTCCCGGGGTGGTGCAAATACTGACTCTCAAGAAAACGGATCCCGATACCATTGTAGGTAAATTCGTGGTGCGCAAAGAAGGTGAAATTGTCTTTACTCGAAACGCGGTCACCACCCGTAAGAAGAAGGATTCCCCTCCCCCGCCGAACCGTCCCGCCATCGGGTTTTCGGTGCTCACCCTCTCCAATCCGTATTTCAAGGAAATGGTTGCCGGCATGCAAGCGGAGGTGGATCAACGGGGAGCCGAGCTCCTGATGGAGGATGCCGACCTTCAATTTAAAGAACAAAAAGCCCAGATCGATGCTTTCATTGCCCAAAATGTGAAGGCCATCGCGCTGGTTCCGACGGACCGCATTCAGCTTGGCCCCGTCATCCGGAAAGCCAACTTGGCGGGCATCCCTGTCTTTACCATCGATGCCGAATGTACCGCGGAGGGCGTGCAAATCACGGGGCACGTTGGCACAGACAATTATCAGGGAGGCCAGTTGGCGGGTCAGGCCATGGCCCAGGCCTTGGGACCGCAAGGTGGGCAGGTGCTCGTCCTCGGCTTCAAGGTTATCAATGCATGCGTCCTGCGGGTGAAAGGTTTCAGAGAAGTCATCGATGCCCACAATGCAAAAGGACAAGGTGGCAAGATCGAGATCGTGGCGGAAGCGGATGGAGGAGCCAGTCAGAGGAAAAGTCAGCAAGCTACTGCGGCCTCGTTACAAGACCATCCTGACCTTGCCGGTATTTTCGCAATCAACGACCCTTCCGCCTTGGGCGCGTATCAGGCGGCGAAGGCAGCCGGCAGGGAGAAGCAAGTGAAGGTCATTGGTTTCGATGGGACCAAGCAGGGCCGGGATGCCATCAGGGAGGGCAAGATCTACGCCTCACCCATCCAATTCCCTGACCGTATGGGGAAGCGCCTGGTGGAAAACGTCTTCGCTCATTTGACGGGCAAGGAGTTCAAGCAGGCCGATCTGGTTCCCACCGAGATTTACCGACGGGAAGATGCCCTCGCGGAGGAGCAGCAGGCATCCGTTCAGGCACCATCCCCAGTGTCCGAAGAGTTGCCGGATAAGCTTCTGGAACGCGTCTGGAAGGACAAGCATGGCCGACTGATCTGGGCAAACTTCGTCTCTCTTGTCGGAGACAACCTGACTATCTCGATGAAGGACAAGCCCGTTGAGGTGAAACTTTCGTCCCTGAGCCCCGAGTCCCAGTCCCTGGCCAGGGCCTTGGCCCGTACCAGGTCTGACCGGAAGCTGTCCGCCGCTGAGGTGGCGGAGTTGTTTGCGAAGGACATCGGCACTTGGAAAATCAATGGCTATGGACAACCAGTGGGAGGCGAACGGGTGGAGATTGAGGATGAGATGGAAATTCGCTGGAAAGAAAAAGGGAAATCCTATGCGGCCACCTTTAGCCCCTCCATCAACGGCAAGGAAGTTCCCTTTACCGGCACCAAGGAATATGATGCTCAGTCCGGTTTTTTCGTGTTGCGGAGCAAGGGAGAGGGTTTTCCCCCCAACGTTTCTTACGAATGCTATGACCCGGTGGCCAAGATGTATCATGGAAAATCAACTTATCCGGACGGTGCCATGCGATTTGGCTTCTCCTCCGCCATTGACGAAGGCAGGTCCGTCCAAAAAACCCAGATTTTCTTCGAAGAGGAGATTGTTTTCAACGGAAGCATGGATTTCCTACTGGTGCCTGCAGGCCAAGTTCGCAAAGGTGACAAGCTGCGCCTCGCCTTTGTGACCAACCAAATCGCCGATTTCTGGAACATTGCCAGGAGCGGATGCCTCGATGCCCAAAGGGATCTGGGAGTCGATGTGGTGGTGAAAATGCCTCCCCAAGCCTCTGTTGTGAAGCAGAAGCAAATCGTGGAGGACTTGATTGCGGAGGGAATTGAT
>Ga0209660_1001165_pt1 | contig 14355 bp, 9 predicted proteins | sample SaaInlV_100m_DNA_2_FD_184659 | JGI IMG/M metagenome (GOLD analysis project Ga0209660, IMG submission 184659) | Marine microbial communities from expanding oxygen minimum zones in the Saanich Inlet - SI072_LV_100m_DNA (SPAdes) (version 2) | ecosystem: Environmental > Aquatic > Marine > Intertidal... | reverse complement strand
GTTTTAGTAATCTCTGTCACTGGTATACCAGCACCCCGCATGATGATAAGTTCACTGTTAGAAGCTAAATAACCCAAGCCCAAAATGGCACCTAATAAAATAATAAGCGACGAAAGCATGTAAGTCATTGATGGTATCAGCAACCCAATATACGCCAGTGCATCAACTAAAGTGTAACTCGCTTGCCCAATATCATCCACTTCTTCTAAAAACTTAAAGAATGCAAAAATACCAACCAAGATCACCATAACGGATAAAGAATACTTCAGCAGTGTTTTAGCAATGTAACGGTCTAAAATTTTCATTAAAATACTAAGTTCAAAAGTTTAAATAATAACAACACTATTATGACAAATATTCACAGCGATAAAATCCTAATTCTTGATTTTGGCTCCCAATATACGCAATTAATCGCGCGTCGTGTACGAGAGATTGGCGTGTACTGTGAATTGTTTCCATATGACGTAAATGTGGATTTTATTAAGAATTTCAATCCAAAAGGAATTATCCTATCTGGCGGGCCTGACACAGTCACTACGGATGACTCTGCTAGAGCACCACAAATCGTATTTGATCTCGGTGTGCCAATTTTAGGTATCTGCTACGGCATGCAGACTATGGCCATGCAGCTAGGTGGCAAAGCTACTTCGGCCGATAAGCATGAATACGGCTTCGCACAAATTCGTGCTCGCAACCACTCACCATTACTTAGTGACATCACTGATGATGTTAATGATCAAGGTCATAGTCTATTAGACGTGTGGATGAGTCACGGCATTGAGGTGACTGAGCTTCCAGAAGGGTTTGAACGTATCGCCAATACAGACAACTGCGATATTGCCGGCTTTGCCAATACAGATAAAAACTACTACGGCTTACAGTTTCACCCCGAAGTTACGCACACCACACAAGGAAAACGAATCTTGGAGCGCTTTGCAACTACGATTTGTGGCTGCGATAAACAGTGGACGACTGAAAATATCATTACTGATTTAATTCAAAGTCTAAAAGATCAAATTGGTAATGGCAATGTACTGCTTGGCCTCTCAGGCGGTGTAGATTCTTCTGTGGTGGCTGCCTTGTTGCACCAAGCTATTGGTGATCAGCTAACTTGTGTGTTTGTTGACAATGGCCTACTCCGCCTAAATGAAGGCGACGAGGTAATGAAAACTTTTTCAGACAATATGGGTGTAAAGGTTATTCGTGCCAATGCTCAAGATAAATTTTACAACGGCCTTGCCAGTGAAGCAGATCCTGAGAAAAAACGCAAAATTATTGGCGGTGCTTTTATTGAGGTGTTTGAAGAAGAGGCAAAAGAACTTGATGATATTAAATTCTTAGCCCAAGGAACCATTTACCCAGATGTAATTGAATCTGCGGGTGCGGCGTCTGGCAAAGCCAAAGTGATAAAATCTCACCATAACGTTGGCGGCTTACCGGACGACCTTAAATTTGAATTGGTTGAACCACTCAGAGAGCTTTTCAAAGACGAAGTGCGCACTATTGGTGTTAAGCTCGGCATTCCTGCACATATGCTCTATCGCCATCCATTCCCAGGGCCTGGCTTAGGCGTTAGAATTCTTGGCCAAGTAAAAGCAGAATATGCTGACATCCTCAGAGAGGCCGATGCAATCTTTATGGATGAGCTTTACAAGCATAATTTATACGATACAGTCAATCAAGCATTTGCTGTATTCTTGCCAATTAAATCAGTCGGTGTTACCGGTGATGAGCGTCGTTATGATTATGTAATTGCACTACGAGCTGTTGAAACCATCGACTTTATGACTGCCCGCTGGGCACGCCTACCGTATGATTTTTTAGATGTTGTATCGAATCGAATCATGAATGAAATCACGCGTGTATCGCGCGTAGTATATGATATATCTGGCAAACCACCTGCCACCATAGAATGGGAATAAACAAAAGTGCAGGCCTTGCCTGCACCACTTTAGATAAAAAATGGATGAAGCTTGCTTTAGAACAGGCAAGGCTTGCTCAGGTGATGGATGAAGTGCCAGTCGGTGCAGTTTTGGTACAAGATGACCAACTAATTGCTAGTGCGCATAATCAACCAATTATTAATCATGACCCAACTGCGCATGCAGAAATTCAATTGTTACGTAAGGCTGGGCAAGTTTTAAATAATTATCGCCTTCCAAATACGACACTATACGTAACACTAGAGCCTTGCACAATGTGTCTAGGCGCGATGATTCATGCAAGGGTGTCAAAGATCGTGTTTGGTGCGTATGATGAGAAAACTGGGGTTTGTGGCTCATGCCAAGATCTATCGACTAGTGAATGTTTTAATCATACTATTGACACTCAAGGTGGTGTGCTTGCAGATGAATGTAAAAACTTACTTCAACAATTTTTCAAAAATCGTAGAAGTAAATAGTCAATAAAAAACTATACTTGTCTCTTTTAAAAAATTAGAGACAATAATGAAATCAATATTTTTATTCGCACTTCTTTTTTCAACGTCACTATTTGCAGACAACACTTCAACTGGAACCAATGCACTTTTAAACAATACCACGGGTACAAAAAATGTTGCCATTGGTGACTCGTCTCTTAAAAGCAATACAACTGGTTTAAACAACACATCAGTCGGTTACTTTGGATTGCGCAATAACACCACAGGGAAGCAAAACACTGGTATTGGTAGTTATTCACTGCGTTACAACACCGAGGGTGACGATAATACAGCTGTTGGCTTTGAATCACTCAAGTACAACACAACCGGCAATAAAAATACAGCAATAGGAAACTACTCATTACAAGACAACACCACTGGAGATAGTAATACTTCTATTGGTAATTACACCTTATCTGACAATACCACAGGTGATAAAAATACTGCAGTCGGCAATTATTCGATGCGCTCAAATTCTTCAGGAAATGACAACACCTCAATGGGTAACTACGCCATGCGTGATAACACCTTAGGTTCTGACAATACAGCCAATGGTAATTATGCACTTAGATATAACACCACCGGATCAAACAACACTGCACTGGGTAACCAAAGCATGAAAGCCAATACTACCGGCGGATTTAACACCGCCATTGGTGATGACGCACAACTCGCCAATACCACAGGATCGTACAATGTATCCAATGGCAATGGCACACTCAATAGTGCTAATGGCGATAGCAATACCGCCATCGGTTACCGTGCAGGCTATACCAACGCCACCGGATCTGGCAATGTGATGATTGGGCATAAAGCCGGTTACAACGAAACAGGCTCAAATAAACTCTACATTTCCAACGGCGATACGGCTTCGCCACTGATTCATGGTGATTTTTCCAGTGGTGAAGTAACCATCAACGGCAGCTTAACCGTTAATACTTTGAAAGATTCGTCAGGCGACAGTATGGTACGCAAGGTTGGAGATGTTGTGCATATCGGTAAAAATTCCTTTACTGTTGAAGATTCATCAACTTCAGCTAGCGGCAAAGATGAAATCGCATCAAGCATTAACGAACTGCAAATCGGCACTAGCACTTCTCACAACACAAGTGTACTCGGCACACTTAGCGTACAAACACCAACCGGTGATAATCATGCAACTACTAAAGCCTATGTCGATACTGCAACTAGCGCCAATTCAACCAACATTACAACCAACGTTAATAGCATCTCTATAAACAGCGCAAGCATAACTTCAAATTCTAGCACTATTTCATCCAACAGTGCTAATATCACCAGCAATACCAACTCCATTGGCACAAATTCTACAAATATATCCGCTAATAGTGGTGAAATATCTACCATTAAATCTAAAAATACATCTCAAGATGCGTCGATATCCTCCAATGCTGGTGCCATTTCAAGTAATACCTCCTCAATAGCATCAAACACAAGTAGCATTTCATCCAACAGTGCTAATATCACAAACAATGTCAATTCCATCAGTTCAATACAAACAAACAACTTAGCTCAAGACTCATCAATTTCTAGCAATGCAAATAGCATTATCATAACTAATGCAAATGTATCTTCAAATGTCAGCAAAATTTCATCTAACAATGTCAGCATTACTAGCAATACCGACTCAATTAACTCAAATTTGGTCAATAGTTCAACCAATAGTTCAGATATTGGAATCATAAAATCTATTAATACATCTCAAGATGCATCGATATCCTCCAATGCTGGCACTATTTCAATAAATCAAGGAAATATTAATTTAAATACGGCAAATAACAACGACAATACAAATTCAATTATTGTAATTCAAGGGGTTAACACCTCTCAAGACTCATTAATTTCAAATAATGAGTCCGGTATTGCAACAAATACAGCCAATATTGCAGCAAACTCAAATAATATTTCGACTAATACTACAAATATAACTTCAAATTCCAACCTCACCTCATCTAATAGCACCAGCATTACAATGAACACTTCGAGCATTGATAGCATACAAAACACAGACGATGCTCAAGATGGCTTAATAACATCAAATACAAATGATATTAGCAATAATAGCAATAATATTTCAACAAATATAAATTTAATTAACACAGTTCAAACTGTGAACGCATCTCAAGACTCTTCTATCGCAACAAACTCATCCAACATTAATTCAAATACAAACAGCCTATTAACTAACAGTTCAAATATAACAAACAATGCAAATAGCATTATCATAACTAATACAAATACATCTTCAAATGCCAACTCTATTTCATCTAATAGTGCCAATATCACTAGCAATTCAAATTCAATTAGCTCTATTCAAACAGTCAACACATCTCAAGATACCTCAATCGCCAGCAATGCAGCTAATAGCACAAGCAATACAAACTCTATTAGTACTAATTCTGCATCTATTTCTAACAACAGTTCTGACATAGCTACCATTGAATCTAAAAATACAACTCAAGATACGTCAATTTCTTCTAATTCATCCAATATTTCTAGCAACACATCAACCATTGCAACAAGCGCGGCCAATATTTCAATCAATCAAACAAGCATTAGTTCAAATGCAAATAGCATTACAACTAATATCACAAATACAACATCCAACACTAACTCAATATCGGCTAACAGCGCCAGAATTACTAGCAATACAAATTCAATCCAAACAACCAACACAGATCAAGATTCGCTCATCTCTATAAATGAAAATTCTATCAGTGCAAATACTACTAATATCTCAATAAACCAATCAAACGTTGACTCAAATACAAATAGCATATCTACCAATATTGATGATATTAGTACTATTAACACCACCAATACAACTCAAGACGCCTCCATTTCTGCCAATAGTGGAGATATTTCAACCAATTTGACAAATATCTTTTCAAACTTAAGCTCAATATCAACAAACAATTCAAACACAATCATCAATACAAACTCTATTGATGCAATTCAAACAACAAACACAACCCAAGATGATCTAATTAGTTCAAATACATCGAATGTCGCTAGCAATCTAAATTCAATATCTAATAATAGTAGCAATATAACCAGCAACTCAAGTTCAATAAATACAAACAGTTCGGCTATTGCCAGTAACACTGGAAATATCAACACAAATACAAATTCCATTGCAACCAATACAAGCAATATATCTACAAATTTATCAAGCATTAGTTCAATACAATCCAAAAATACATCTCAAGATGTCCTAATTAATACAAGCATAGCTAATATTGTCGGAAACGAGACAAGTATAGTATCTAACACAACCTCTATCGGATCTAACGCTTCAGATATTAGCAATATTCAAGCCAACAATACAATGCAAGATGGTCTAATCTCTACAAATATCGACAATATCATGAGCAATGTGAATTCGATTAGTGTAAATGCTAATAATATTTCTAGCAATAATTCCGATATTGGCGCAAACTATTCAAATATAGTTAGTATTCAAAATATCAACACAACTCAAGGTGTATCTATTGCTAACAATTCAATCTCCACATCCAACAATACTTCAATCATTACAACCAATACTAGCGACATATATAATAATCTTTCGAACATCACTACAAATACAAATACAATCCTATCTAACAGTGATAGTATTCAAACAAATTTGACAGATATTAACAGCATTAAAAATACCAATATCACTCGAGATAACTCAATAGCTACCAATACTACAAATATAACAACAAATGCCGGTTCCATTGGCAATCTGAACGACATGATACGACAGAACGACAATACAATTCATATTGGTCAAAATTCAGTTGTGTTCGAAGATAACGGCAATCAAGACACTATGTACTCTAGTAGTAATAAACTAAATATCGGCAGAATCGGGCATAGCACCCAGGTACTTGGATCCCTAAGCGTGCCCGACCCTATTGAGCCAATGCATGCTACTAGTAAGCGCTATGTAGACTCAAGCTTAGCGCAGGCTTTTGCAGCTGCCGCATTACCACAAGCCATGAATGGTGAGTCAAATTTCTCTATTGCCATAGGGCGGCACAATAATGAAAAGGCGGTTGCCCTAGGGGTATCTCACCATGATGATGAAAATAAAATTATCTACCGATTCATTGGCTCACACTCTAACAACTCCTCAAGCTCTGCGGTGTCAATAGGATGGGGATTTTAAAAAAAATCAGTGTTTTTCTCCAAAACGACGGTCGCGCAATTGATAGCTATCAATTGCCAAATCAAACTCAGTTTCGTTAAAATCTGGCCACAAGGTATTGGTAAAATACATTTCACTATAAGCCAGATGCCATAGCATAAAATTACTAATCCTCTGCTCACCACTACTACGAATTAATAAATCTACTGGATTTCCAGAGAGGCACATGCAACTTCCAACAAGCTTTTCATTAATTTCATGAAGCTCTATCTTCCCTTGAGTACAACTCTCAGCCACTTTTTTGACTGCCTGAGTAATATCCCACTGACCACCATAATTAGCAGCAATGACTAGCTTCATACCAGTATTGCTTGATAATAAGCTAACCCCACTATGAATCGCCTTTTTCAACTTCTCACCAAAAACTGATAAATCGCCAATAATTTCTAGACGGATATTGGCCTTGTTAAGTTTGCTTACCTCAAGCCTTAAGGTAGCAAGGAATAATTTAAATAGCCAGCCAACCTCATCTTCGGTCCGATTTTTATTTTCTGTACTAAAAGCAAATAGTGTTAATGTTTTAACGCCAATTTGAGAAGATCGACGAACCACTTCTCGCACAGCCTTTACACCTTGTCGATGACCTTCAAATTTTGGCACACCATGTGCTGTAGCCCAACGACCATTACCATCCATAATAATGGCGACATGTTTAGGAATATTCATAGCACTGATTATAGATCTTTATGAATTGTAAAATAACATAAATTATTTAAGACTAATGTAATTTATTCTACCGTGCCAAATTGATATTGCAATCCAAACTCTAGTACATTAGTATCACCACCATTATTAATAGATTGCATTTTTCCAGCAGAGGATTGAAAGCTTAATCCAGAGTCAAGTTTATAATTAAGACCTATAGATGGCTGCATAATTAAACCATCACCAGTGTTAATCCCTCCACCACCAGCAACACCAATACCAAGCTCTGCAAATAAGCTTAGTTTTTTAGTTACATTTAACTCCTGACCAATGCCAACTAATCCAACAGCATAGCCGCCCGCTTCACCTTTGTAGGCTGCCAAAGCTTGACCAGTTAAATATGTATCGTCATCTAAATATCGATCAAGCTTTATGCCTAGCAACTGCACAGGATTTTTATCAGAATTTTTACGTAATGTATCAGAGCCGATATAGGTTTGGTGAGCCGCTCGAACACCCCATAACCCACTATCTGTGTAATCATAATTGCTAGATTTTCGCACATTGTCACCAGCTGACAATAATTTAAATGGATACTGTAATCCGAGCTTGAATGTATCCGCTTTAAACTCACCGTCAAATGCACCAACCCTACCTATTTCGGCAGATAATGACATGTCATTAAAGCCAGCAATATACATACCTATACTTTTCTTATGAATCAATCCACCACCAGTATCCACGCCGCCACCGCCAGCTGCACCGAGCGCCGCCTTGATATTGAAGCCAAAATTATGACCAAAATCTTTACTATAACCTAATCCACCTAATAACTCTGCAAATCCATCAGTACCCTTGCTACCAGCACCTGCGGTTTCCAAATAATAATAACTATTACCCAATTTAGTGCCGTACTCAAATCCAACTAAATCCATACCATTAGCCATTACTGTGCCACCAGTATTTTTTACACCGGAATCTAGCGCATAATGCTGATAAGTTGGCGCCATGTAATGATCCTGCCAACCAATACGCAAATCGGTATTAGAATCCAAGGTCAAAACATCATTATTATTAGTTTTTTGACTATTAAAATCTTTATAGATAAATCCAAAAGGTATGTCTAATTGCACTCCCAACTGACTTGAGTCAATATCACCATTTGGAAAATTAATCTTACTCATGCCCAAGCCAAGATTTACACCAGCAACTTTCTTAGTTAAGCTAATATGTGGCCTAAGCATTAACCCGCCTCCTTGTGGTGCAGATCCACCGCCCCCACCACCAACAAACATACCACCATCCAAGGAAAGTCCACTACCTAATTTAATTTTATGGCCCAACTCAATACCACCAGTAAAAAATCCACCGCGTTGACCATCTACTGCGCTATACACACCTAAACCTGCATAACTATCATCGAAATTAAGCAAATAACTACTACCCAATAGGCCCATTTTTTCGCTATTAGGTAGAGACAGATTGTCATAACTTAAACGAGAAAATCCTTTGCGAATTTTTAAATCATTCGCAACCGCACCACCTGTAAAAAGGGAAGCTAAAACTAAGAATTTTGTTAGCTTACTGAGCATTTTGGCGATTCTTGTTTAGGAATTCTTTAAAAAAGGCCCCAAACACACCAATCATAAGTGACATAATTACGGCTAGCACCAAAATCAAACTACGCTTTGGCTTAGTCTTCTCTGTAACATGAGCGACTCTTGGCTCAATCATTTGACTCACTACATAAAACTCATTGGAGCTAGATAGCACTTTTTTTTGCACTAAAGAAGATAGTAGTCCTGATATTTGTGTCTTTAACTGAATGTCATTTGTTACCACTAACTCTTGCTTATAAAACTTAATCTTCTTAAGCACTTCTTTAATCTCCATCTGCTTAAGGTGTGCCGTTAACTCCATCAAGTAAATATCCACCAATTCTTTGGCTAAAAACCTATCCTGAGCTGTTACACCAAGCGTTATCAGGCCTGTCTTTTTATCTGATGATAATGACACCATACTCTGTAGCGCTTTATATGCTGAAAAAATTTTTTCATTTTCAGAAGAATTCTTATCATTATTTTTACTACTAAATAGCCTATAAATACCGCCAAAGCCAAACGCAAATACCATGTTTTTCTCTTGATTATCACTAGAAATACGCTTCACCAAGTCATGCTTTTTAATCACTGCTTTGTTAAAATTATAATCTTTTAATATCACCTCTAAAGAGGTAGAGGCATCGGCACTACCACCTCCAAGACTAACTCCAGCCATACCTGCGAGCGCTGCGAGCCCGCCACCTAAGGCCGGCTTTGACTGCTCCTGAGGAGTCAACAAAGTATGTGACTTATAACTATTGGGAATAGACAAAGCGTATATCAATGCCAATATGGTAATCACGGCACTAAATTTTATAATTTCACGCCCATGCTTCATTATGGTTGCCCACAACTCTCTTAAATCAATTTCATCTTCTTGTAAATATTCAGGTGTATTTTCTTGGACTGGCATGATTAAAATGCACCTACTGTTTTAAGAGAGGCTGCAGTTACTGCAAATTGATACAGAATACTAGAGATATCTTTAGCAACTTGCATGCCGGTACTTGTAATTAACATTTGCGGTACCACAATTACATCACCTGGTTTTACTTGTGCCTGGGTACTTAAAAATAAATCGCCACCAAACTGTTGAGCTTCACCATTTGCATGCACTACATAAATTTGACCATCATCAGCAATTGGCGTAAAGCCGCCCACTTTAGATATGTATGACATGACATCATCATCATCATCATAGATTACCGCCGTTGGACTCATCACTTCGCCAATAACCATTACCGTGTCATTTGATGTTGGAATATTTAGCTTATCACCATCTTTAAGAATAATATCTGATGAGCTACCCTTGAGTACGCTAATATTACTCGGTAAATTAATAGTGACTCGACCTAGCGGCGTAAGTGCACTACCTTGCTCTGTAAGTACGCTTAAAGTTTCACTTAAATCAGCCTTGTCCATTTGACCTTCCCCGGCCTCTCTTGGCTGTGAACTTATAATTGCCAACTTTTTCTTAAGTCGCATCATTGCATCCTTTAAAGCTTGCTGCTGCATTCTTTTTACGCTTTCACGTTCGAATGATGCGCCATATAAAAATGCATTATTAGTAAAACCACCCGCTCTGGTAATGACATCTGACAATCTATCTCCATCATTAAATGTATATGTGCCCGGAAATTTTACCTGCCCTGTCAAAGTAATTGATTGCCTTTCATACCAATTAGGAATGCGATAAACAGTCACCTCATCATAGTCGTTTAGAATAAAATCATCTGCCTGACTTAAATTAACTGCCACAATCTCTTTTGTGCGCTCACCATTTTTAATTTTATATCTTAAAACTTCAGCTCTATCCAAATAAGCCTTATTTGTCAGGCCGCCTGCTGAAGCAATCAAACTTGATAAGTTCATATTTGAATGGATTATATATTCACCGCCAAAATTCACCTCGCCATTGATAACTGCCTTAGAAATTTGATTAACACTATAGTAGTCAAATAACTCCACTTCATCGAAAGCACTCAGTAAAGTGTTTTGTGCCTGAGCACTTGTCAAGATCAAAACTCTAGGCATTAAATCCTTAGCTTGATAAGTAACTAATTTTATCTTCTGATCATCATACGGCCCACTTACACCTGCCACTTGAATTAAATCACTTACACTCATACCGTTTATAAACTGAAACTCTCCGGTTTTAGCAACAATTGTGCCATTAATTTTTACATACGGATTTAATGCAGTATCTAACTTATTAAATACATATAACTCATCACCAGCTTGCAAGCTTATATCAGCATTGCCCGATAGTACTTTGGCTATATCTACCCTTATAAATTCTCTTCCTAGAGTGTCAGTTTTTCGCTTAATCATTGCAAAATCGAATAAAGTATTATCCAAAAATACACCTTGTAAGCCAAAAGTATCAACCTCATGCGCAATAAGCTTCGCTAAGCTAGCATTATCGATCAACCCACGCTTACCAGGGCGAACCATATTGCCAAAAATACTTATTGATTGGTCTTTAATACTATCAATTGGATATACATATACACTATCCCTATCATTTAAAGAAAAGCTGCTAGAATCCTTTGCATCTACCACTCTTACTTGGGTATTTTCATTATCAAAACCTGACACTCTGAGTCCATAATGACTACCACCAGCATGAATGTCGCCAGCGTAATTAATTAGCTTTTCAAGACTTTCACCTACTTTTAACTCAAATTTGGCCGGCGTATTTACCGAGCCTGCAATGCTAACTACTTTATGCGCATTGGGAATATAAATTACATCACCTGTTCTTAAAAATAAAGCGGGCTTATTATTCTGCCCTAATAGTAATTCATATAAGTCTACAGCATGCACTGAGCCATCAGCACGTTGAAGTGTTATTGATCTGACAGTACCGTTACTCTTAACACCACCTGCATGCACCAACAAATCTTTAGCCGTTGACAATGCACTTATATTGTAGATTCCCGGCGCTTTTACATTGCCTGTTAAACTTACCTGAATGGTTGAATATTTAGAAATATTGACAATAATTGATGCATTCATATATGCAGTTACAAGCTTTGCCACAATTAGATTTTTAGCATCTTTAAAGCTTAGCCCTGCAACACCAATTGGCCCTACAATTGGAATATTGATATTACCGTAACTATCCACTTCCGCCTCAAATGACTCCTCAGTAACGCCGTACACCCATATATTCATCATGTCACCATGTGATACAACATAGTAGTCCGGTACTGGCAATGAGCCGTGATCAGTTTTATTTTTATTTCTGAAAAATACTTTAGAAAACCTCTCTAAAGTTGTATTAGTTTTAATACTCTGCTTAGACTTAATTGATCTGAGTAAATCAATATTACTTTGATAAGATAAAGGATTGGCATAGGTATCTTTAGCTTTAATAGCCAAACCTTCTAATTTTTCTAATTCCACATCCACATTGTTAATAGCTGTATTAACTAAAACCCCTTCAGACTTATTATCAGTGGAGTTAAGCTTATTTGTTATATCACCCTTAGATAGGCCGCGCTTTGCTAATTCTGCCTGTGCTTGTGGAGTGTTAAGTAATGCTGGATTTGCTTTAACCATGCTCATTGCCTGGTCTGCACTCAAAGCTATTGTTTGGCTGGAAAAAATACCAACCCACACTATCAATAAAATTCTTATTTTTAACATAACCGTTCCTATTGTTAATTAAACTAAATATATAATAGTTTTAATCAAGCTATTATATATTACTCAACTTGCAAACCCCACCTTTACAGGAATAATGATTAAAAATGAAAATTACATTTGATTATTATTTAAATATTTTTCTCAAAATCGTTGCCTGGACATGGCTACTTGCTATCGCTTATTTATCTCTCATGCCACAAGTTAACATACCAATTAGCTTCAATCATGTAGACAAGATTTTTCATTTGGGTGCCTATGCAGTGGCAACATTATTTGTATTAATATCCTATTCAAATAACAATATAAATATAATCTTATTATTTTTATATAGCCTATCCATGGAGATTGGTCAGCTATTTGTAAAGAATAGGTTTTTTGAGATTAGTGACCTTATTGCTAACTTAGCTGGAATTTTAATAATGGCATATATATTTAACAGGTTCTTAAGATCATATTTAACAATCAATAATATAAAAAAATAATTACCAAATATAGCCGTTAAAACAGCAATATTACACTAAACAGTATACATGCCACCATTAACATGAAGTGTCTGGGCAGTTACATAAGCACCCGCATCACTCGCCAAAAACAACACCGAGCCTGCAATTTCTTCCACTGAACCCAAACGACCCATTGGAATTTGCTTAGATAAAGCTTCTTTTTGCTCTTCAGGTAATGCATCTGTCATATCAGTTTTGATAAAACCAGGCGCCACACAATTAACCGTAATTCCTCGTGGACCAACTTCACGTGCAAGTGACTTGGTAAAGCCCATGATGCCGGCTTTGGCAGCAGCATAATTAGTTTGACCAGCATTTCCCATTGCGCCCACAACCGAGGCAATAGAGATAATACGACCAGCACGTTTTTTCATCATACCGCGTAACACCGCTTTTGACATTTTATAAACAGAAGCCAGATTGGTATTCATAATATCGTCCCACTCATCTTCTTTCATGCGCATAAGCAGGTTGTCACGTGTGATACCGGCGTTGTTAATTAAAATATCAACCGCACCATAAGACTCGGTAATATTTTTCATCACCTCGGCAATTTGCTCGTTGTTTGTAACATTAAGTGCCATGCCTAAGCCTGAAATATTGTTATCTTTGAGTGTGGCACTAATGGCGTCTGCGCCTTTTTGACTGGTTGCTGTGCCGATAACAGTTGCACCTGCATTGCCCAATGATAATGCAATGGCTTGGCCAATGCCGCGAGAGGCGCCTGTGACTAATACGATTTTTCCTTCTAAGTTATTCATTACTTAATCTCCTCTAAAGTTGCTGCAACGTGTGCTGAATCTAGCACAGCGTTTGCAGATAATGATTTTTCGATTCTTCTGGTTAGGCCGGCCAATACTTTACCCGGACCTGCTTCAATTAATTTTTCCACACCCATAGCGTGCATGGCTTTTACTGTGCCCGTCCACAAAACTGGCTTGTGTAATTGTGCCACTAATTTGGCTTTCATGTCATTAACGTCTGTTGCTTTTGCAGCGTCTACATTATGCAGTACATCAACCCCACCCATGTTGAAATCGAGTGCGTCTACTGCGTGCTTAAACTCTCCAGCTGCATCATCCATCAGTGAACAATGCGAAGGCACACTCACTGGCAAAACTACTGCGCGTTTAGCGCCAGCAGCTTTCATAGCTTCACAAGTAGCATCAACAGCCGCTTTATTGCCAGCGATTACAACTTGGCCATTTGAGTTAAAATTCACCGCTTGAACGATACCCTCTCCGGCATAATCACCACAGACTTTAACCACCACTTCATCATCCAAACCGAGAATGGCGGCCATGGCACCCACACCAGCAGGCA
>Ga0209660_1001141_pt1 | contig 14464 bp, 13 predicted proteins | sample SaaInlV_100m_DNA_2_FD_184659 | JGI IMG/M metagenome (GOLD analysis project Ga0209660, IMG submission 184659) | Marine microbial communities from expanding oxygen minimum zones in the Saanich Inlet - SI072_LV_100m_DNA (SPAdes) (version 2) | ecosystem: Environmental > Aquatic > Marine > Intertidal... | reverse complement strand
GCTTCGCGACCAAGCGGTGGAGCGTAAGAAGCGACTTGCCCGAAAACTTGCACAAGACGCCCTGCAATTCCTGCACGAACTTGAAAACTCTAATGCCCGCATGGAGGCGGGTAAGGAGACACTTGACTGGAAGGACGGACGTTTGCGTAAGGCTGAAAAAAGTTTTGAAGCCGGCCAATTGCCGGAAATCGAGCTCGACCATCATCGTTTTGACTCTAAGTTTCATCATCATCAGTCTACTCTAGAAAATGCCCGTTTCCTGAGCCTTCTGCTTCAAGTGGATTTGCTCATTACACTCGGGCAACCAGTGCAAGAAAATCCCGGGCCATGAATCCTTTGTTGAAACGCCTAACCCTTATTTCCCTGCCCATTGCGGGGATTATTTTAGGAATATTTTATTTTTCTGTTACCGGGGTGGAGATTGCGCAGGCAACCAAAGAAACGGCCACTCATGCTATTCCCGGAAATCTTCGGGTTGTCCCCACTGAATGGAGTGTGCGACTTCAAGCCTCCGGTACCGTGTTGAGTAATGAAATCAAGGTTGGCGACAAAGTGGAGGCTGGCCAACTTCTTTTGGAATTGGACACTTCAGACATTGAGACAGAGTTAACTCTTGCTCGCAAATCTCTGGACGTTGCGACCAAGAAGAGAAAACTACCTTCCAATCACCAGCTATTATTGAACATCGAAATACTGAACCTCGACAAGCTGAAGAATTCTGTCGAGCGAGGGGTTTCATCATCCATAGACCTTGAGAGGCAACAGAAACGAGTTGATAATCTTAAGGAACTTGCAAATCTTGATGCCTTGGGACTGGAGCTTGCCGAGGCTCAGGCTCGTACGCATTTGACCCGTCTGGAAACCAATCACAGTCGATGCTTCGTCAAGGCTCCCGTTACCGGTGTGGTTACCTTCTCGTGGATTCTCAAAGGCTCCTATGCCGTACATAATACTGAGGCATTCCGTATTCAATCTGATGAGAAGATTGTGGAGGTCCGCATCAACGAGGACGATTTCTACGGTGTGAAAGAGGAGGTCCCTGCCAAGGTCCGCTTTTACAGCTACGGGCACCGTATTTTCTCCGGTAAAGTCTCCAAGATTCTTCCCGAGGCGGATCCTTCCACCCAGGAATATACTGTCAATCTCGATGTCGATATGGGAGGAGAACCACTTTACGCAGGGATGAGTGGGGAGGCGAGCATTGTGCTCGGTGTTGCTCCTGAATCCACAGTCATCCCACGTCGCGCCCTCATGGGCAACCGTGTTTTTATTGTCAAGGATGGTCGCGTCGAGCAACGCGAGGTTCAGGTTGGTTTCCGCGGGTTGAACAAGTTGCAGATTCTTGAAGGCCTGCAACCGGGCGATAAGGTTGTGGTTGAAAACCTTGACATGGTCCGCTCAGGTGGCCGGGTCCGCATAAAGAAGTGACCCACCCATGTCCTCGAGCCTTAGAATTGCCATACGCTTTCTTTTTGCGAAGAGAAAGTCGATGCTCATGTCCCTTGCGGGTATAACTTTTGGTGTTGCTTTCTTTATCGTAACACAGGCCCAGACCAGTGGCTTTGAGGGGTTCTTTGTTAAGACAATACTGGGGACGAATGGAGCTCTGCGCGTGCGGGAACGGATACAGGATACGCTTCGCAGCATGTCCGTGGATGATCAAGAAAGCGGTGGGTTCCAAATTTCCCACAAGGAAGGGAAGCGATATGTTGGCGATGTCGCACAACCTGAACTGGTTGCTGATGCCATCCGTCAGTTTGGTAATGTCTCCGGAGTCTCCAAGGTTGTCACGGGGAACGGACAACTTGTGCTCCGCGGACAGACACGCCCTGCACAAATCTATGGGATTGTCCTCGATGACCATCTAGGTGTATCCGATCTGGATGAACAGATTGTCTTTGGTGAACTTTCAGACTTTAGAAAAACGGCCAATGGTGTACTTCTTAGTCGTTACCTGGCCGACCGGTTGGATGTCGGTCTTGATGAAAAAATTGTTCTCAAGGTAGCAGGGAAGAGCCGAAAGTTGACTGTCTCTGCCATTTATGAGACTGGTGTGCGTGATATCGACAAGGTCCGAATGTTTATCCACCTCCGGACAGCTCGTTCTGTTTTAGGCAAGGCTTTTGGTGCATCCTTCTTACAGGTCAGTCTCTTTGACAATAATCGTGCACCTCAGGATGCCCGTCGAATGATTGATGTTACTCAGCATCATGTTTCAGAATGGCAACGACGAGAAAAGGTCTGGCTCGATGTTTTCAAGATTCTACGTATTTCCTCCGCCCTTACTGTATCTGTTATTATTCTTATTTCCGGCCTTGGCATGTTCAGTGTGCTTGCCATTATCGTGATGGAAAAGACCAAGGAGATTGCCATTCTTCGATCGATGGGTTTTCAGCGTCGTGATATCTCCCATATTTTTCTCTGGCAGGGCTTTGTTATTACCACTGCAGGGACTCTTTCCGGTTGGATGCTGGGCTTTTTCATGACGCTTGGCCTGGCTAATCTGCCGATTCGGATTCGAGGAATCTTTTCCACGGATCATTTTGTTGTAAATTGGTCCATTTCCCACTACTTGGTGGCAGCATTAATTGCCTTCGTCGTGGTTATGTTGGCCAGTTACTTTCCGGCTCGCCGAGCGGCCCGTCTTGAGCCAGCCGATGTCATCCGGGGTACAAGTGGCTAACTTCTTCTCATGAGTGAACTACCCCAGTCACCCGGCTTCACTTCCCGCCCCATCCTCCGGTGTAGGAATCTGGAGCGCTATCTTGGAGAAGGAGAGAATCGTGTTCAAATTCTTCGAAAGGTTGATCTGGATCTGGACCGAGGCAAAATCTATGCCATTACCGGCCCATCCGGTTGCGGCAAGAGCACGCTTCTGTATACTCTTGGGCTTCTTGACCGTGAGGATTCCGGCGAGATTTGGATCAAGGACCTCAAGGTTAGTGGAGCAGACGACCATGAACGTACAGAGATCCGTAATCGAACGATCGGCTTCGTATTTCAATTTCATTTTTTACTGCCCGAATTCACCGCCCTTGAAAATATCATGTTACCTATGATTAAACTAGGACAGATGTCCTCTGGTGCCATGCAATCCCGTGCCCATAATCTTCTCGAAGAAGTTGGCCTTGGAGAAAAGTCCAAACGTCTGGCCAATCAACTTTCTGGTGGTGAACAGCAGCGTGTAGCCATTGCGCGGGCCCTTGCCAACCAACCTGATATTATTCTGGCTGATGAGCCAACTGGCAATCTTGACCAGAAAAATTCGACGATCGTTATCGACCTTCTTTGTCGTATGGCTCGTGAAAAAGACCAGACGATTCTTGTTGTTACTCACAATCATGCCATTGCTGAGGCCTGTGATCAAACTCTTCCGATGCTGGATGGTGTTTTTGCCTCTGCATGTGAGCCCGCTTAAAAATTAGAAATAGTGAAAAATCCATTTCAACGCGGGAAGCAAAACCCTATACGTCGTCGTGCCAAGAAATGCACGATTACCTCCCTGCGCCTCAAGTATCCTGTATATTATTCAACGCTTGAGAACCAGAAGGGTAGCCATGTCTGGATGGACGGACGTGAGATGATCATGCTTTCGAGCAATGATTACCTTGGGCTTACCCACCATCCGAAAGTTGTTGCTGCTGGAATGCAGGCGTTGGAAACCTGGGGAAGCAGTAGCACGGGTGCGCGCCTTGCAAATGGTTCTCGCAGTTATCATGATGCATTTGAGGAAAAGCTCGCCGATTTTCTCCGTGTTGAAGCCTGTCATGTAAATACAGCCGGATACATTGCCTGTATGTCTGCTATCTGTGGATTTGCTCAACGGGGCGACCTTGTCCTTGCGGATAAGAACATTCATTCCTCCCTTTGGTCCGGCATCAATCTATCCGGTGCCAAGCTTGAGCGCTTTAGCCACAATAACCCTGCTGATCTTGAGGATGCTCTCCGCCATGAGGATACAGATACGGCCAAGCTCCTGGTTTTTGAAGGCATCTATTCCATGGAAGGGCATATTTGTCCGCTTCCCCAGTTTCTTGATATAGCCAAGACTCACGATTGTTTCACCATCCTTGATGATGCGCATGCTCTGGGTGTCCTTGGCAAGCAAGGTCGGGGTACAGCCTCCCACTTCGGGTTGGACGAACGGCAGGTTGACATTACCTGTGGCAGTTTCTCCAAGTCTCTTGCCAGTACTGGTGGATTTATCGCAGGGGACTGTAGCCTTATCGAGTACATGAAGAGCCACGCCAAACCGTCGATCTTCAGTGCCGCCCTGCCGCCTGCCCAAGTTGCCTGTGCCAGTGCGGCTCTTGATATTCTTCAGGATGAACCCGAGCATCTGCAGCGACTCTGGGATAATGTCGAGACCTACAACTCTATTCTTAAAGATCTTAAACTCGATACGTGGGGTAGTGAAACTCCAGCCATCCCCATTGTCCTTGGATCGAAGGAACGAGCATATTATTTTTGGAAAGCGCTAAAGGAGAAAAGTATTTTCACTGTGATTTCTGTTGCTCCCGGGGTCCCTCCCGGGAAGGACCTCATCCGTACAGCTGTCTCTGCCCTTCATTCAAATGAAGACTTTGAAAAGATTGCAGACGCGCTTCAATATGCCGTCAAGAAAGCGCTTTAGGGAATCATTGAATTTATTTGTAAGGCAACGAAGATTGCTGGTTGGTGAGTGCCAATTTTATCTAAGATGCTGCATGAGTTGAGATGCAGTTTCTTTCCAGGTAGGGAGTTTTGCAATACTGGCTTGCTCTGTTAGCCGGCGAAGTTCCTGAGGTTTATTCAGTATCTTTTGCAATTGATTTTTTAGGCTGTCTGGATCCTCCAGATCAAACTGTTTAACACCGCCATAGCTTGAGTTTTCTGAAATACAGGCAAGGTTGCTTGCTAGGACAGGTCGCCCTGTCCAAAGTGCTTCCAGAACGGGCAACCCACATCCTTCCGCAATAGAAGGGAAGATACAAAGGTCCGCATTTGCGTAAAGATTCCTGAGTTCATTTTCATTGGGGGAATTGTGCCAGGTCAGGGGCCTCCCTTTATTACTGAGGTTATTGATTAAATTGACGATGGGTTTACTAAAGTGAGGGTTTGCCCGACCAGCAAAGTGGAGATGAAAGTCGAGCCCTTTGTCCCATAGGGAATCGCAGGCCCCCAGAGTCAGGGCCTGATTCTTCCGAGGTTCCAGGATCCCAACTTGCAGTAGATGTGGCTTTCCTGTATTGATCGGGGTTACAAATTCTCTGGCTTGGCCATCAAAGTCCGCACCCCATTGAATTGCTGCAGTGCGTGCAGTTTCCTCCAATCCAATCCACTTCCAATATCCAACAAGATCTTTCTCGCTTGCCCTCGAGACCGCGAGAACTTGATCAAAGTCCGTGCCCAGCATTTTTATGTAATGTGGGTGCCGGGCAACACTCTTGGGCCAAGTGATATGCGGTAATCGAATAGGGATGGCATCGTGAAATATTGCAGCTTTTTTGCCGGTGAATTGATGAGTCCATTCACGGAATCCAGGCCGATCATGTTCAGAAAAGATTTCCAGCGTGATGAAGATTCCTTCTTCGGGGATTGGCTTGCGGTCTTCGCGGGAGATAAATGTGCTCTCTCGTTTGTCCCATTTTACTAAAATAATTTTTTGTCCTGCGGATTCCAATTCTGCCAACAAACGTTCTGCTACTCGCTTAATGCCAGATGCAGGATATTTTTTTTCGCCGGTCTTGGTGCTGTCCCAGAAAAGAGGGTTCATCGGATTGGGATCTAGTATTTTTTAATTTTGGAGGTTATCTATCAGGTGCTCCTTTTGTTTTTGCACTTGATTGTAGCAGCCTACACAGGGTGGCACCATTTCTTTTGATATCGAAGTTTTGATGAATCCATTCACGGGCATTTTCACGAATTTTGTGTAGGCTTAAGTTGTTCTCAAGTGTTTTGAGTGTATCAACCCATACATCGATGGAATTTTTATTTAGGACGATTCCAGTCACTCCATTCTTGATGGCTTCAAGGGCTCCTCGAACTGGTGAAGTAAGGACTGGCAGACCATGGGTCATTGCTTCTGCAATAACGTTAGGAAGACCATCACGGTCTCCGTTTCGTGCAATTTTACCTGTAAAAAGGAAGACATCGGCATTCCGGTATGCGTCCTCTACCTTGTTATAATTTAAGCGGCCCCGAAATGAGACGCGTTTGCCTAACTCATATCTATTTACCTCCCTACGCAATTGATCCTCGAGTGGCCCGTGTCCAACGATTTCAGCCTGAAAAGGAAAGTTGTCAGTCGCTAGCTTCTTAAAAATATTCAACTGGAATGAGAAATCTTTTTTTTCAATGAGCCGTCCAACGCTAAGAATTTGCAGAGGTCTGCCAATGGCCTTAAAGGTTGTTGGTGCATTGACCAAGTCAATGCCCCGACGAACGAGATGTAGCTTTTTGGGATCAACTTCCTTACTCAACAGGTGATTGTAGGTGTCTTGGGTGGAGGTGCGGACAAATCGGGCATAGCGCATTTTTTCATCAAGGAGCCAATCCCCACCATATTTAAAGACATCATAGGCGTGTGCTTCCATTGAGTAAGGAAGTCCAGTTATTTTGTGCAGGACCAAAGCGGCAGCCGCGGGCATTGTCCCCCAGGTGGCATGAATAAGCTTCGGAGGATTCTTGCGAACTGCATTTGCATTTTTAAGGGCCCAGGAGAACCCCCAAAAATTCTCAAGCCAGTTTTGTACCATAGGCAGTCGTCTGGAAAGAATTTTCCCAAGCACATAACTAAAGGTGTGTGGATTATTAAAGAGCTCCCTAGGGATGGAGGCCAGACTTCTTGGAAGGTCTTTAAGGCTGGAGGTTTTAACGGGTTGCGTTGCAAATACTGTTTCCCCGCCCCACAGAGAATTGATATCTAGTTGAATCGGGCTGTTGTTCAAATAGCTAACCTCTCGTTGCAGAAAGGTCTCGCTGAATCGTGGAAATGTTGTGGCGAGGTATAAGACTCTTGATCCAGTTGTCGCTCCGGGATTTAAGGATTCTGAACTGGAATCCTGCATTTGCAATTTCCTTGCCTGACTTATACTTTTTCCCGATTGGAAAGGCGCCCTCCAATAGTGGCTTTGCCATTTGTATTCGTTACAACCTGAGCCTTGCCGTTTCCTTTATTCGAATCTTGTATAATTTCCGGGATGGCATTTTGTTCATAGTCAAATGCTAACTTGATTTCCTCCGCAACAGAGGTTTTTTCTCCATCGACTGTGATGGATCCTTGAAATAGAGCCAGTGGATGACGAATATTACGAGGTTTAACCTGAAGTGTTAATATATCACCCGGCTTGCAGATTCGATGACAACGGACGCCATCACACGAAGCAAAATAGATTGAGTTACAGTCTACATCTTGGTTGAGCTTTTCATCTTCGGCTGCGAGGAGGTAAAAGACTGCCAGTTGACCAAGTGCTTCAATCATGATGGACGCAGGGAAGACGGGCCGGTCTTTGAAGTGTCCTTGCAGAAAGCTTTCGGTCCCCTTGATGATGTAAGTACCTGTCGCTTCTCCTGGGGCAATAGAGGCGGTTTCCAAGAAAAGAAATGGTTCTTGGTGGGGCATGATTGCGGCAATCTCTTCGATAGGGAATTTCCGGGCGTTCTGACTATGAGCTTCACCTTTAATCTTGGCAGCCATGAAGGAGTTAACATCTCCAATTGTCCGTAGATTACGCAATTCCTCGTTATCAAAGGAAATCTGAAGGGTTTTCTCAAGAAGCATGACGATCTCCAGCATCGTTAGGGAGTCGATGCCGAGCTCGTCCATGAGATTTACATCCTGACTGCCATCACGAAGACGGGGTCGGGCTTCGGGTTCAAGAAATCGCTCGATTACGCCCATCACAATAATCGGGACTTGCTCTGCATCTGTAGTTTCACGAAAAGTGATAGCGGCCTCAAATGTGCCGGTCGGACAGCGTTTGAGCTCGTCACGCAGTTCCTGTTTTTGGGCTTCGGTTAACTTTGTGCCAGACATTCTATTTTGTCTATTTATTCTGGGGTAAAAATTGTAAATAAGGAATTGATACTGTAAATCTATCACCATTACTTGCCCAGTCGGTCATAGAGTCAATGGGAAAGGGTTGGATCAAAAAGTTGTGTGTTTTGGTCTCTATTTTGCAATCAGGTCTTTATTTTTAATACTGATTAAGACAATCTAAGTGATCTTTTTATTTTGAATAGATTATGAAAACGGTTTTAACTTGTGCTCAACCCACTGGCACATTGACCCTTGGTAACTATCTCGGTGCAGTTCGTAACTGGACCACTCTGCTTCCTGGGAATGAATGCTATTTTGGTATCGTAGATCAACATGCGATTACTGTGGACTACACTCCATCTGAACTTCGCCAAAACTCCTTGCGGTGTGTGGCTCAGTATATTGCCTGTGGACTGAACCCTGAAGAGGCTCATATATTCATGCAAAGCCATGTTATTGGTCATAATGAACTGGCTTGGGTTCTTAGCTGTTTGACTCCGGTTGGAGATCTGCTTCGCATGACGCAGTTCAAGGATAAAACTGGAGGGGTTACTTCCTCGCAAACTACTGAGGGAGAAGGAAATTGGATTCCTGTCGGTTCGGGGAAACCTCAACCCAAGCCCGTCGTCAACGGAGGGATTCTTTTCTATCCTGTTCTCATGGCAGCAGATGTTCTTCTTTATAATGCAGATATAGTGCCGGTCGGGGAGGACCAGAAACAGCACATGGAGCTTTGCCGTGATCTGGCACAGCGCTTTAATCACTACTACTCTGATACTTTTACCGTCCCCGATGCTTATATTCCCAAGGCTGGTGCGCGCATTATGTCACTTCAGGACCCGACAAGCAAGATGTCCAAATCTGACCCAAACGATCGTGCAACTCTTTTTATCCTTGATACTCCTGAACAGATTAAAAAGAAAATCATGAGTGCCGTTACAGATTCCGAGACGGAGATCGTTTACGATCCCGCGCGAGTGGGAATCAGTAACCTATTGGAGATTTATGGTGTGCTTACGGGTCGTACGCCGTTGGATGTTGCAACAGATTTCGACGGGAAGGGCTATGGCGATTTTAAGGCTTCACTTGTCGACGTTACGGTTGAATCACTTGCTCCCATTCGCCTGAAATTTGACGAATTAATGGGGAATAAGGACTACTTGATTCAAGTGCTCAAAAATGGTTCTGGGGCCGCGCAGAAACGAGCCTGGAAGATTCTATCTAAAGTTCACCGGAAGGTGGGCTTTGTTGAGCCTTCAAGGTAAGACGAACTCTAATTGCCGCCAAGGTTTTATTCTACTGACAGTAGTCAGTATGGCATCGGTGGTGCGTCATCTTTACCAAATTAACCGTAGGTTCAGGTCAAACACATGAAAGGATGCGTTGTAGGAGTCGCTCCAAGGTTGAGTGAGGTTAGGGTCAGTATGGATGTGCTGTCCGCTCGCATCGATATCGTTCATGAAGATATGACGGTAGCCTGTTGTTAGCGATAAATGTTCATTAAATCCGATGCCAAGGCCAAAGAAAAGTTGTGCGGCCATGTTAACCTGGGAGATATCTATTGAGATGGGACCCCCCGGGTTTTCATTGGCGGCGACATGAACTCCTCCCAGCCCCGCTCCTGCGTAGAGAATAAAGTCAGGACTCCAATATTCCATGCCATTGGAATTGGAGGCTGAAGACCCGAAATACTGGGTAAGCCTATAGTTTGCGAAGACCGGTATCATTCGTGCAGATATGTCGCCGGTTCCTGTCCCCGAATTAAAGCTGAAACCAGCGACCCCGGTTTCTAATTCAATCGCGTGACCGGTTAGAAAATATCGGCTACTCAAGAATTCATATCCACCGCGTACATTCAGACCAAATCCCATATCTGAGCTTTGACCATCGACCTGTGGTTTAACGAGTGATGGACTTACTCCAAGAAAAGGAGATGCTTGAGTTACCAAAGATGGCAGGATCGCTAATGCGATTAGGAAGAGTTTTCTTTTCATTGGTTTTTCGAAAAAGGTTTAGAATTTAGGGGCCTCCCATGAAGTCACCTTGCCTTTGTAGAAGCGGACGCGACCTTGCAGGGTATCCCCATTAGGCACTTTCCCGATATAAAGCCAATAGTCATCGACTTTCAGTTTGATGGACTTTTTCACGGCTGCTGCTTTTCCCAGAAAGCCTTCCACCTGCTGCCGTTGCATTCCCTTTTGAATCTTTATCCAGTTGCTGGAATTAGTCCATTTTCCTTCCGCGGGCTTATTGGTGGAGTGAAACCCATTTCTGAGGTCTTCCATCAGATTATTTCTACTGGATTTAATATTGCCAAGGATACCGCCTTTTTTTTGGGGGGCATTGGGGATAGTAGAGTTTATTGGCCGTCCGGGGTCCGCATGGCTTACTGTCTCAATTAGCTTTATCTGTTGTTTGGCAAGTCTCAGTTCCAAGGCAGCTACGCGTTGTTTTAGCGCATGGATTTCATCATGCAGTTGCTGTATGTTATTCCCCTGCTCTGCGAGAAGAGTTTTTGCCAGCATAAGTGTGACGGTGAAGACGATCGAGATTTTCATTGATATTAATCTATATTAAACAATCAAGGGTGCTGACAAGTTTGAAATCTGTCTTTTAGAGTATTTGGCGTGCTACAGATGCGAGGTTTTCAACTGTAATACCAAGCTCTTGCATTACAACGTCCCCAGGGGCACTTATGCCAAACCTGTCTATGCCGACAACTCGACCACCCAAGCCTGTATATTTGTGCCAAAGGCCACTCACTCCGGCCTCAATCGCCACACGCCTAGTGCAATTTGAAGGAAGGACACTTGTGCGATACTCTACCGTTTGTCGATCGAAGCGTTCCATACAGGGCATTGAAACTACGCGGATTCCATTGCCTAGTTCGACGGCCGCCTTTAACGCGTGTTGCACTTCACTTCCCGATGCCAACAGGATCAGTTGCAGGTCCCCTATTTCCTTGCGGACTACATATCCTCCCTTGCGCACACCCTGTCTGCGACTGGACACGGATAGGTCCGGCAAGGCAGGTACACTTTGCCGTGTGAGGATAAGCGCGGTCGGTCCATCAATACGTTCTATGGCAGCGCCAAATGCGCCGGCTGTTTCTTCCGCATCAGCTGGTCGGATGACATCAAGATTGGGAATGCACCGCAGGGCACTGGTTGTCTCAACGGGTTGGTGGGTGGGACCATCCTCGCCAACACCAACTGAATCATGGGTCCAGACGTAAAAGACAGGAAGTCCAACTAGTGCGGCCAATCGAACGGATGGGCGCATATAGTCGGAAAAAGTGGCGAATGTGGCTCCTGAGCAGCGGAATATGCCATGGTAGGCAAAGCCATTAATTATCGCGCCCATTGCATGTTCGCGAATACCGAAAAGGATGTTGCGTCCTGTTGGGTTGTCCCAGGAAAAATCTCCGGCGTCATTCAGGTAATTCTTGGTGGAGCCGTGCAGGTCTGCGCTTCCGCTGACCAAGAGGGGCATCTTTTCTGCGATGGCATTTAGCGCTTTTCCTCCTGTGCCACGGGTCGCCGCAGAATCGAGTGAGAACTCTGGAATCGAATCATCAAGGTCATTCGGAACGACATTATCAAGACCTGACTGAAGGAGTGCTGCTTTTGTCGGGTTCGCAGTTTTCCATGCCTCGAAAGTGGAAACCCATTGGTCATAAATTTTCTTTAGCTTCTCTTGATGCTTTGCGAAGTAGGATTTCACGTCTTCTGAAACATGAAAGGTTTCTGTAGGAAGACCGAGTCCTGCTCGTGCCGCTTCAGCAAATTTTGCGCCTCCCTCACCGTGTCCTGCTGCGGTGCCTGACACTTCTGGAATTCCTTTTCCGATGATAGTCTTAACTTCAATGAATTGAGGCTTACCGCTGGTATTGTTTCGTGCTTTTTCGTAGGCATCAACCAAGGCGTTAAGGTCATGCCCTTGCTCTACATAGTGAGTTTCAAACCCGTAAGACTCAAAACATTTACATGTATCCCCGCTCTGGGTAACTTCTGCCATGGCATCCAGCGTGACATCATTGGAGTCGTAGATAATTATTAGGTTATCGAGCCTGAGGTGACCGGCGAGGGCGGCAGCCTCGGCGCTGAGGCCTTCCTGAAGGCAACCGTCCCCTGCGAGTACAACCACTTTATTATCAAAGATGGTGTGTTCCAGCGTATTAAAATGAGCTGCAGCCATCTTTGAGGCCATAGCCATACCAACGGCGTTTCCTACTCCTTGGCCAAGTGGACCGGTTGTGGACTCAACGCCTGGGGTTTCTCCGAACTCAGGGTGACCGGGTGTTTTACTGTGTAACTGGCGAAAGTTTCGAATTTCTTCCAATGGGAGATCATATCCGCTTATATGGAGCCAGCTGTACAGGAACATGCTGCCATGCCCGGCAGAGAGGATAAACCGGTCCCTGTTGATCCAATTCGGCTCAACGGGGTTGTAGCGTAAACTTTGACCAAAGAGGATCGCTCCAATTTCTGTGGCTCCTAGGGGTAAGCCCAGGTGACCAGAGCTACATGAGTGAATTGCATCGATAGACAGTCCACGTGCTATCGTGCAGGCCTTGGCGAGTTTTTCATTCTCCATATGCTTAACTAATTTAAAGTTGAAAGATTTGGGGTGTTTGCGGCAGATTGGTTTTAGCTCCCTCTAAATATTGAGGGTATGGATTTTGCCACATGTGGGTTTTCAGAAAAATCCCTTCTTAAATCAAGCTTCGTTTGAGTGTCCCCCGCTGAAGTTTCTGAAAATCCTGAATTTAAAAAATGAAGAGGGAAGGCTTCACGTATTTAATTTATATACAATGGTGCAGAAAACCAAATTAATTCAGTTCGATGTCTTCGTCACTTAAGTTCCCTTTCAGCTTACTCAATAATCGAAGTCGGTCATTTTCGATATGCATCAGTTCAATGAATAACTTGAAGCGCTCGCAGGTGTCGAGGGTTTCAAGCAGTTGTTGCTTTTCGTTCACGTTCTTGCAGAGAGTAAATGCAGAGATATCTAGAAAGGTCTCTGGTTCCTCAATCTTTTCCAGGAATTCCATCACGTGATCAGGGATTGGACTGCCAAGGTTCTGGGAAAGCTGGATCGCTCCGGTCAGCCTTTCTCGAAGGTTTATTAACTGTGCAGACTCTCCTTCTGAGGAGGACTGGAGGACTTTAATCCTGACAACTCGGTAAGGGTCTTCGTACAATGTTTTTTTTATTCGCACCCGGGTGAGGCCTTGGAGAATTAAGTTGGAGGTACCGTCCTCATTTTCATGGCACGCTCGCACTAGTCCGACAGAGCCTGTTTCGTAAAAAGGTTCGAATTCTCCTTCCGCCCGGTCGCGTTCGAGTCCGGTTACGGCGAAGATGCGAGTGCCTTTCAGGATATCTGAAACCATTTTTTTGTAACGATCCTCGAATATATAAAGGGGCAGCATTGCCTTCGGGAACAGGACAGTCTCCGCCAATGTCATGACTGGAACTGTATCCGGGATTTCAATGGAAGTGTCCATAAGGGTTATAGAGTTGTTGTAATTAGTCTTTCCACGCGTACGGAGTCAAGAGGGTACGTTTGGGCTCTGGGTTCTCTGAGAAGTAGACGGCTAACTTGAAGCACGGAAGTTGGTTGTGGGGAAGTTGGTTGCCACCCCGAAGTTTGTGCAAATCTGCCGCAAGGGCGTCTGGGGAGCGTCCGTTAAGTTCGTAAATTTCACGGAAGCCTAAATCCAAGAGGCCACGCGCAGCCTCCACCTGCATCCCGGGAATTCGCATGAATGGGGATTCCAGTGCAGCACGGTCTGCTTTCTTTTTTTTCTTTTTTAAGGAGTGCATCCAACCCAGCATGGTCAAAGTTATTCTCCTGTGGCAAGTCCTGAAACCCACGTGTGCCCCGGTCTTGTCCCAAATATGTCAAGGTGTGACAGTTAGTGTGACATTCTGGCGTTCCATATCTGTTATTTCCCCGGTCAAATAGTTGCAAAATATAATCTCCCAAAGCTCATAATCGGCATTAACACAATAGCTCAGGAATATTGCTGTTTAAATTGGTATCCTGCTTGCTAGAGTGCAAGCATGAGTAAAGTCATTGGAATCGATCTTGGGACCACAAACTCCTGCATTGCTGTCATGGAAGGCGGCGAACCCATCGTCATACCCAATTCAGAAGGGGCGCGGACGACTCCCTCGACTGTAGCTTTTGCAAAGAATGGTGAACGTCTCGTAGGTCAAGCTGCCAAACGGCAGGCTGTCACCAACCCCAGCAATACCGTTTTTTCTGCCAAGCGACTAATCGGTCGCAAGCACGAAGAAGTCTCAAATATTACCGACACCATGCCTTACAAGGTTGTGCCCGGAAAAAATGGAGACGCTTACATTGAGGTCGAGGAGAATGGCAATACAGAATCATTCGCACCCGAACAGATTTCTGCAATGATCCTGCAGAAACTCA
>Ga0209660_1001136_pt1 | contig 14502 bp, 10 predicted proteins | sample SaaInlV_100m_DNA_2_FD_184659 | JGI IMG/M metagenome (GOLD analysis project Ga0209660, IMG submission 184659) | Marine microbial communities from expanding oxygen minimum zones in the Saanich Inlet - SI072_LV_100m_DNA (SPAdes) (version 2) | ecosystem: Environmental > Aquatic > Marine > Intertidal... | reverse complement strand
TCTTATGCGGCAGTTATATGTTTCCACAAAACGCATGCTTCGACATGGTATGGATGCTTCTACCAGCCGTGCAGAGTTTGCCAACGAAGCCCGGTCACACGCGATTGAACGTCTCGAGGAACATGGCATTTCAGCAGTCGAAGTAGAAAAATTGTGGGCAAAAATAGACCAAGACTATTTTATCCGTGAATCTGTGGCCGACATCGTCTGGCACACGACCGGCATTGTGGCGCACGATCTAGCAAGCGGCCCATTGGTCATGATCAAAAATGATTCAAACTCCAGAGTTACCGACGGAGCAACACACATTTTTGTCTATGGAGATGAGAGCATTTCACCTTTTGCCGCGTCAGTTTCTGCTTTCGACAAACTCAGGCTTAATGTCGTTGATGCAAGAATCGCGAACTCTTCCAATGGTTCTGTATTTGATAGTTTTGTGGTTCTAGAGTCAGACGGCACACCCGTCAAAGAGCATACCCAGAGGGTGAGCGAGATAGAACGGGTGCTCAAGGGGTATCTGGTCGACCACAGCCAGTTCAAGAAAAAACCATCCAGAAGAGCCTCACGCCGGCACAAACAGTTCAGCTTCAGACCAGACGTCACCTTAACGAACGAAGCTAATCAAGATTACTCCGTTCTGGAGGTTGTCTCTCCCGATCGGCCCGGCTTGCTATCCATTATTGCGCAGATTTTCTTAGACCTCGGCATTGAACTGCAAAGTGCCAAGATCACAACATTGGGCGAACGCGTCGAAGATCTTTTTTATATCACCTATCAACAGGGAAAACCCGTGCACGATGAGTCACTCGCGGAGACCCTCATTAGCAGGATAGAGAATGAGTTGGATAGCTTTGTACAGAAAGAGTTTGATGCTGTTCGGGTTTCAAACATAACCCGCAACATGAATTAGGCAACGACAGGAAAGAAATCACTATATTATTGGGTCTGCTACTATTTTCCAGCCTCAAAAATCGAGATAATGCAAACACAGGTCGAGCTTCATGCGGCCAGCCCCTGACTTACATTCAAGGTTCAATCCATGACATCCTCACAATTCACCAGCCTTGCTTTTGGCATAGGCACTAAAAACAAGCATTCTGAATGGTTGGAAGTTTTTTACCCATCGCCCGTTCATCAACCATCGAAAGACCTGGTTGACGCTATTAAATCTGTTACTGGCTATCAAAGTGGTAACGAAGCAATTGAACTCGACGCCGCAATGCTGACGGAGCTTGGAGACGCTATCAGCGATGACATTCAGTCAACATTGGTCAAAAAACTAGCAAAATCAAGCCAACCCACAGTTCTCATGATGATGGCGACCGACAGCGAAATCGCATCAATACCGGAAGCGTATTTAAAATTACATCTGCTGTCTTATCGATATGTAAAACCAAACGAGCAGAACTTAGTGGGGATCTTCTCTAAATTACCAAACGTCGCCTGGACAAGTGACGGCGCTATTGACCCAGATGAGTTGGAAGAAGCAATTCTTAAAGCACGTATCGAAGGTAGGCACATCGAAGTAGCATCAGTCGACAAGTTCCCAAAACTAACAAATTATGTGCTGCCCACGGGTGTGCGAATAGCACATACCGCGAGAGTCAGGTTAGGGGCTTACCTCGGTGAAGGCACCACTGTTATGCATGAAGGTTTCGTTAATTTTAACGCCGGTTCAATCGGGCCAAATATGATTGAAGGTCGACTGTCTCAAGGCGTGCTTATGCGTGAAGGTAGCGATCTCGGTGGCGGTGCAAGCACGATGGGAACATTATCGGGTGGCGGTGAAATGGTACTAACCATCGGCAAAGATTGCCTAATTGGAGCAAATGCTGGTGCTGGCATCCCGCTGGGTGATCGCTGCACAATTGAAGCAGGTACTTACATCACGGCAGGTACGCTCGTTCAGGTATTCGATGAAAATAAAAAATTCATCAAACTCGTCAAAGCAAGAGAGCTTGCTGGCCAATCCGACATGTTGTTTATTCGACATTCACAGACCGGCGCGATTGAGTGCCGAACCAACCAAAAAGCAATCACGCTGAATGACGCGCTCCATGACCATAACTAATTTAAACGTCGGCGACCTATCTGAACAGAGCGCTGCGCTAGATACTGAAACCCTTGATTTGGCAGTTCAGCTCATCCGCGCTGAATCGATTTCTCCTTTAGATGCCGGTTGCCAAAAACTGATGGCAGATTACCTTTCGGATCTGGGATTCGAAATTGAACATCTCCGTTTCGAAGACGTAGACAACATCTGGGCCGTGCGCAAAGGCACAAACCCTTCCTCGCCACTTTTTGCTTTTGCCGGACACACCGATGTTGTGCCCACCGGCCCTGTTCAATCATGGCATCACGAACCATTTTCGGGAAAAGTCGTCGACGGTGTATTGCATGGTCGCGGTGCCGCCGATATGAAAGGGTCGCTCGCAGCGATGTTAACCGCCACTAAAAGCTTTCTCTCTGAAACGCCAGAACCTGAGGGCAGTATCGGTTTCCTGATCACAAGCGATGAGGAAGACAAGGCTATCAATGGCACTCGCAAGGTGATGGAATTATTACAATCTCGCGGCACAATAATTGATTGGTGTCTGGTGGGAGAACCTTCAAGCAGCGCGCAGCTTGGCGACGTTATTCGCACAGGCAGAAGAGGTTCACTGAACGCAAAACTGCGGATCAATGGCATTCAGGGTCATGTCGCCTATCCCACCAAAGCAAAGAACCCCATTCACAATAGTATGGCTGCACTGACAGAACTGGTTGCCATCCGTTGGGACGACGGCAACGAATTTTTTCCGCCTACAACCATGCAAATATCCAATATCAATGCCGGTACAGGCGTCAGTAATGTGATTCCCGGCGAAATGAATCTCCAATTCAATTTCAGGTTCTCAACCGAGTCAACGGCTAAAAGCCTCAAGAGCAGAACCGAAAAAATACTAAAACAACATTCAATCGATTACGAAATTGAGTGGTCTCTGTCCGGCAACCCATTTTTGACCGAGGGTGGAGAACTGATTCCCGCAGCACAGCAGTCAATCAGGGAATGTTGCGATATCGAAACCGAACTGTCGACGTCTGGCGGCACGTCTGACGGCCGCTTTATCGCTCCAACGGGCACTCAGGTTGTAGAGCTTGGCCCCAAAAACGCCACTATTCACAAGTTAAACGAGTGCGTAGAGATTGAAGATTTGTTTGCCTTGTCCCGGCTTTACAGCAACATTATGACCAGGCTCTTGGCGTAATAACGAGATAATTAGCGTGAATGAACCAAACGATCGCCCGAGCGACAGATATCCGGATATCGAAATCTATATCCAACAGGTTAAGCTACCTGAATTAGTCGATTGGCTGACATCAAGACTGGAAGTCAGCAGCATTGAGGAAAAAGGCAAAAGCACCGTGTTGATGCTGATGAATACCAATGATGACGATATTATCGCGAACGGTACCTCTATGGTTTGCACCATCGTGCCAGAGGCCGTGAAGGGCAATTTTACTTCCGTGTGGATAACACCCAACAACACTGAATGGTTAACTGATCGCGACTTCGCGCGGGAAGCCCACAACCATTTTCAGTTGGAAACTCGCTGCAGTACAGGTTCTTGGGATGGTAGTGACGAACAAGGCTGGTTACGACTCACCCCGGACGGCGAATCAATCGTTAATTGGTTAGCAGACTGAATCCGGCGAATTAGGGCATCGAGTAATCTGATATGAAACGCATCTTCATGTACGTCGGCGCCGGGGTAATAACATTTCTGGGCTTTATCATGGCATTTGCACCCGCAAGTTTGCTGTACAGCACTGTCGAAGCCGAATTAGACAAGGTTATTCCAGAAGTCCAGTTGGTTTCGATGTCAGATACAATCTGGCGAGGCAATGCCCTGCTTCGATATCGCGGATTTCCGGACTTCACACTGAATTGGCGTTTGGCTGCGACCCCTCTAATGACAGCTAATATTTCTGCAGACATCGAAGTCGCCGGCGAAGGACACGCGCTGTCTACTCACTTAAACCTGACACAGGCTGAGACCTTAATCGAGGGCATGCAGGGCAAAATCAGCAGCAGCTTCGTCAATCAGGAAAGCAAAAACCTTGGACTCACGTTCACCGGTGAGCTCGAATTGCAAAATATTAATTTATCCGCGGACCGACGCTGGATTACGGCCATCGATGGCAATCTGCACTGGACCGGCGGCAAAGTACACTATACGCCGTATTCATCCGCGGGTCCGGGGCACACACCGGGTCAAATATTTGAACTTCCAGCACTGGATGGTGCCTTAAGCCTTGAAGGCAACATACTGGTGCTAAATGTCGTTTACCAAAGCGCCAGTCTTATTCTGATTCGATTAAAGCCAGACGGTTGGGCCGAGATAAGCGTAAAAGCGAGACTATTCGATCTTGCAAAGGTGCCGTGGCCGGCTGGCTCCAATCTGGACGAAACAGTGCTGCAACTAGAAGAACAGTTGTTTAGAGGAAGAGGTTGAAAATTTCACGCAGGGCCTTTTACCTGATAAAGTGAACGATGCAGAAGTCGGGGGTTTTCTTGGATTTATTCATCAACATGTTTGAGCGCCACAATCACAGGCTAGCAACGCTCGTGAGCGTGGTAATCGTTATCCTGTTGAGCCTCTCAGTAGCAAATACCGTCTTGTTTTTCCTCGAAAACACCAGCGGCCAGAGTCCAAGTAGTATCGGCGAAGCCAAAACAGATGCGCGCTATAACAAGCGCCAGCAAGCACCCGCTGCCAATATTGATGTAGCATCGTTGAACCTCTTTGGAACATCGGAAACTAAAGCCACCTCCGCTGCTTTAGACGCACCTGAAACGAATTTAAATTTGGAGTTGCAAGGCGTTTTTAAATCGGACATTCCAGAAAATTCCACAGCAATTGTTGCCGAATCTAATAAAAGCGGCGAACTTTTCCGCATAGGTGACCGTCTTCCCGGAAATGCTATTCTTGACGCTGTTTTTGCTGACCATATTCTTATTCGCCGTGGCGCAAAACTAGAAAAACTGCTCTTTTCCGATAGCAAAATTCGCCAGCAGTTTGCAGGTAGTGCCAACCGCAGAGCGTCGTCCGCCAATCAACCTTCGGTGAATAACGGCGGATCAACAAGACTTCAACAGGTGAGACAACGAATAGCCGAGCGAAAAACCAATGCGCGCTCCAACCCCCAAAACCAGTCCCCTTCAAAGATGCGTGAATATGTTTCCGATTTGCAGGAAAAAATTTCAAAAGATCCATCAGGATTGCTCACTGAATTGGGTGTCAGCGCCGTACAAAGCGGCTCAAACAAGGGGTATCGAATCGGCAGCGAAGCTTCGCAACAGGCGCTAGCTCAAGCCGGCTTAAAGTCCGGTGATGTTGTATTGTCCGTTAACGGACAGCCGGTCGGGAACATCCTGAGCGATCAATCACTGATCAATCAAGCAATGAATTCCCCACGGGTACGAGTTGAAGTTCAACGAGATGATCGACGATTCTTCGTCACTGTACCTACACAATAATGGCATCCTTAAAATGAAGGCTTCTTACAACATATGAACTTAGTTAGTCGTACCACCTTGATGTCTTTATTTATGTTAAAGCGAGCAGCTATCAGCTGCCTGCTTATCGCCGGACTGGCAAGTTCAATGAACACCTATGCTGAAGGTTATTCCGGCACTTTGAATCTCAAGAACGCTGATATACGCGAGGTGGTCACCCAAATATCAGCCATTACCGGAAAGAGTTTTATTATCGACCCAAGGGTGAAGGGAAATGTCACCGTCGTCTCAAATACAAAGATGGACAGCGACACGACCTACGAATTGTTTCTTAGCGTACTGCGGGTTCACGGTTACGCGGCGGTACCTTCAGGGAACGTAATACGCATCGTGCAACAGGTGCTTGCTAAACAGAGTGGTAACCCCGGCGATTTTAGTGATAACACCTCCAGTGAGGAGCTGGTAACCCAAGTCATTTCAGTACGCAACACTGAATCTGCAGAGCTGGTTAAAATCCTTCGCCCTCTCATCCCACAATACGGACACATTGCCGGTCTGACATCACCGAATGCACTGATCATTAGTGATCACGCTAGCAATATCGCAAGACTGGCTGAAATCGTAAACAGGATTGATGTCGTCCAGAGTTCCACTACAGAAATTGTGCAGCTTAAAGAAGCCTGGGTTGAAGACATGGTCGCACTGCTTGAGCAACTCGCACCGGAACAGATAGGCAAGGGAGCGAAGGGGCCCAACAAAATTACGCTTGTCGCGAGCGAGCGCACAAATTCTATCGTGATCAAAGGTGACCCGGGCAGTATCAGCCGAGTTGTCGCCCTCATCCAGCAACTTGACATTCCAGCTAACAGAGCAGGAACGATTCAGGTCGTGAGACTGGCCCACTCAGATGCAGCGGAACTTGCTGCCATTTTAAAAGAGCTAATTAGTCAAAATGGCAAAGGAGACAAGCCTGGCCAAGATATTGCAACCAGCATACAGGCAGACGAAGCGCTAAATGCGCTTGTCATCAAAGCCGACCCGTCTACCATGGCTGAGCTTAAGGACATCATTGCAAAATTAGATGTTAGAAGACTTCAGGTATTGATTGAGGCCGTTATTGTGGAGGTCACAACCACGTTTAATCGGAAACTTGGAACCGAGTTTTCTGTCGTCGATGCTGGTTCTAACGTGCCGCTTATATCCACGACAAACACGAATATTTCCAACCTTGTCAATTCCATTGCAACTGCGGCTGCGGGCGGGGCGACTGCTTTACCAAGTCTAGATTCAAACGTCGTGGGCGCTGGTAGACTCAGTGAAACAGGCAGCAATTTTGCACTGTTGATTAGCGCACTCGCAACAAACAACAATGTTGACCTGCTTTCAACCCCTAGCATTACGACCATGGATAACGAGGAAGCGAAGATCTTTGTTGGTCAAAACGTGCCGTTCAGAACGGGTTCTACTACAACGGGAAGTAATGGCACGACTAATCCATTTACAACTATTCAGCGCCAAGAGGTTGGCCTCACTTTAGATGTTACCCCACACGTACACGATGGCAGTCTGATTAGGTTGGAAATCTCCCAAGAAGTATCTGAAGTTGTAGAAAACCAGAACATCGGCTCAGCCGGTTCAGCCGACCTGATCACCTCAACAAGTACAATCGATACCACGGTACTTGCTGATAACAACGAGATCATCATCCTTGGGGGACTCATTCGTAACAACACCACCGGCACTGAAAATAAAGTACCTTTTCTGGGTGACATTCCAGTTCTAGGCCGACTTTTTAAAAGCACAACGACCGGCACTGAAAAGAAGAACCTGATGATATTTTTGAGACCCACTGTTTTGAATTCAGTGGAAAAAGTCAAAGAAGTCACGGCACGAAAATACTCAGGAGTCTGGGAAGTCGAGATTGAGGGCACTGAGCCTCGCGGCTCTCTCTCTGATCTCTTTGATGGCAAACACTAAAAAAATCTATGGAACGCTCAGCGATTTTAGACCGATTAAGATCGCTCCAATTTCATTTCACGAAGAAACTACTTTTTTCCTGGATCAAGCCGACGATTCTCGGCTGTGATACGGACTTTCTCAATATCCAGCCCAACGACCGTGTTTGTTATGTGATGCCTTTTCGGTCAATCGCTGACCTTATGGTTGTTGATCAAGCCTGCGCAGATCACGCGCTCCCGCGACCTTGCGACTCAATTCAGAACGATATTGAAGCACGCGCATTTTTCTTTCTAGGACGTCCCTATGGCGCCTGGGGGCGCAAGTCGCAACAAAAGCAGTCTAAGAGAATGGCGCGTTTGTTCGAGCATCAAACCGATGACATTGCTGCTCCAAAAACCGACAGTGAACCCAAACAGGGACCTATAAAAATCGTGCCCGTTTCACTCTTCTGGGGACACCAGCCAAATCGCGAAAAATCGCTCTCGAGCCTGTTGTTATCAGACAATTGGACGGTGACCAGCCGTTTCAAAAAACTGTTAGCGATGGCGATTCACCCGGGACACATACTGGTTCAGTTCAGCGAACCTGTCGTGTTGACTGACATTATCGAAGACGAACCAAACAGGGAAAAACAAATACGCAGATTACTGCGTTTACTTCGGGTACATTTTAATCACCAGAAACTCGCGATCCTCGGACCCGACCTCTCTCACAGGCGCACACTTATCAATGCGATCATGTCTGATGATGGCGTACAAGAGAGCATCAAATTAGCCGCAGAGGACGCAAACAAGCCTGTCATTGAATTTGAAAAACAAGCGCTGAAGCATGCCAACGAGATAGTTTCGCACCAGTCTTACCGTGTCATTCGCTTCTTTCATGTGCTGCTTACCTGGTTCTGGAACAAACTCTATAACGGCGTTGATCTTCACAATATCAACACAGTCAAAGCGTTAGCTAGAACGCACGAGATTGTCTACGTGCCTTGCCACCGGAGCCACATCGACTACCTTTTGCTGTCATATGTGCTTTATCACAATGGTCTAACACCCCCACATATTGCTGCTGGTAAGAACCTTAACTTACCGTTGGTTGGCCCACTGCTTCGACGTGCCGGGGCTTTTTTTATGCGTCGCAGCTTCAGGGGAGATCCGGTCTATAAAAGTGTATTCGACGAATACCTGCATCAGATGTTTGTCCGCGGCTATTCTGTGGAATACTTCATTGAGGGCGGCAGAAGCAGGACCGGCCGAACTTTAACACCAAAAACCGGCATGCTAAGCATGACTGTGAACAGCTATTTGCGCGACTCCAGCAAACCTATCTGTTTTATGCCCGTATATTTTGGTTACGAACGAATTCTTGAAGGTAGCACCTACCGTGGAGAGCTAGAGGGTAAAAGTAAGGAGAAAGAATCCGTCTGGGACATCGCTGGTGTTCTCGGCACATTTAAAAACGATTTTGGCAAAGTCGCTGTCAACTTCGGGGAACCTGTCTTCCTTGAGCACTTTCTTAACCAAACCCTGCCCACGTGGAAAGATAGTGACAGGCACAGTCCTGAGATGGTTTCCGAAGCCTGTGTCAAACTGGGTAACAGAATCGCGACCGGGTTGAATTCAGCCGCATCAATAAATCCCGTTAATCTCGTTGCTACAGCGCTGCTAACGACGCCGCGCCAGTCCATGACGGATGAGCGATTACAACGGATGATTGATGACTTGTTGAGTATCGCCAAGGGGATGAATACAGCAGGAGAGTATTCGATAGTCGACCTTGATGCGAGTAGCATTATTGAGCAAGCCGAGAGTATCGCTGACATCACTCGTACGACACAGAATTTTGGCGACATATTATCCGCCTCGGCCTCCGCCGCTGTGCTGCTTACTTACTATCGAAACAACACGATCCATGTTTATGCGTTACCAAGCATGATTGCCAGATGGATCAAACAAACTGGCAGCGTGTCAACAGATGACCTTCTTGAGGCTTGCTTTCGGCTTTATCCATTTCTTGAATCAGAGTTTTTTCTGCCGTTCCAGCAGACAGAACTTCGAACAACCATCGAACAGATTCTGGAAATCTTTGGCACGATTGGTGTCATTGAATTTGATCACGAGGATGGAGGCTCACGGTTAGTATCAGCCCCGGCTCCAACCTCTGATGGCTACGCAAGTTTGATGTCTCTTTCCGAAATTATTGAGCCTACGTTGGAACGATACTACATATTGGTCTCGTTGCTTGAACAACACAGTGAACAAAAAGTAATGGATCTGGAGATGCGTGCGTCGAAAATTGGACATCAACTATCGGCTTTCTATGGCATCAATTCACCTGAATTTTTCGACAAATCACTGTTCGCGACGTTCATCAAAAGTTTGGATAAAGAAGACGTCATAAAAGTAACCGATGGCTGGGTTACCGCATCTGAAAGACTAGCAGAGATTAAGGTACTCACAGGCATCACGCTGGATAGCGACCTGCGATACGATGTTATTCAATTGGCAACTAAAAGTGTTCCGGAAACCCGACAGCTCGTCTAGGCAATCACTGCAGATAAACATCGAACCTGCTGGCTTTAGCTTTCTGCTGGTAGCTTGGAGTAAACCCATCAATATCCCCACCTCTAAGCGGACGTTTGATAACAACCCGTTTGATGCCTGTTGCCACTGCCTTTTCTAGCAGCAATTTCACGTTATCAGTCTTACCAATAAATTTTTGTAGTATCTGCATCCCACCTTTTACCTCCGCGGACTTCGATCTCGGTGGAAACATTGGATCAATATAGATTACGTCGAACGAGTGCGCCAATTTAGCGCCATCATCCTCTGTCCGGCGACAATAACTGTTCAAAAAATCAACCGCATTTGTTTCTTGTAACCGCATCCGTTCGGCAATGACACTAGCATCAGGATCAAGCAGGGCGCGAATAAGGGCTTCTCGCAGCATCAGGCCAAGCACAGGGGACTGCTCTAGCATCGTGACGTGGCAACCGTAAGCAGCCATCAAATAGGCATCTACCCCCAGGCCGGCAGTGCAATCCAGTACGCGTAAATTATTTTGGGCGCCGATAGCTTTGAGCAAGAGCTCGCTTTTACCTGTTTGAGCGGCACGTCTTCGGAGGTTCGGCGCGGAAAAATAGATCCGTAATGGACGCTGATTGCCCAAACAGTCTTTAAGGAAGTATCCAGACTTGTCTTTGGAAAAACAGTAACGAGGCATCAGTCAGCATTCACAAAGATCAGGCGCAAGTGTCGATACTCATCAACCCAGCTCGTGAGAATGCGAATGGGAAAATTGCATCGGTAATGATATGTGTCGCAGCAGCACAACTTCTCTATGTTAAACATTTGACATCCTATGCATGCAGCAAGGCTTGTTTAACCGACTGCAGATAGCGCGAATACTCAATTCCCTTCTGGTATGGATGATGCGCGGCATTTCCTCCAGCGGTCTCGCCATGAAACGCACTATATTGACTTGATTCGATCATCACGCTGCGTCATTCCTGTTCGTTAGGCCAGCTTTTGATTTCTCCAAAATTTAAGCAAACATCATTTATATACGCAAACGCAGGCCTGACCCAATTTCACTTAGCATACTAACCAATGCTCCGGATTATAGACACTAGAGAAAGTTACGCGAGCGCAACAAAAATTCGCGCGTGTTGATTATCGACTGAAACGCCAACCATAGAGTCATGGCTATGTAGGCATCAAATTTTGTGAGTTTTCGGTTTGGCCGGAGTGGCGACCTGCTCTCTTAAATACTCCGGTATGGCTTGGGCAGCTGTCACCGCGGCACCAGAATTGAACGCGTCATTACCAAGCACCAACAGGTCTTCCGCCTCGGGCCAGGCTTCTAGTGAAATGTCAGAGACACCAGCGCCCGACGAAAAATTTATCTTGTCCGCTAAGGACCATCCGGAACCGACCCCGACCCAGGGCCCTTCGGGTAAAACCGGCACCTCGTTAGCGAGGTATACACCCTCTGGCTGAACGAGTCTTGCAATACCCCCACTGACATCATAGGCGCCATAAAACAACTCTTCTTGTCTAGCCGTTTGCGCAACCATGACATGCGTTGCCGTTCCATCTACACTTTTTCGAAATCGTCCCTGCGCAATACACGCCAACGTCGAAACACCAACCACGGGGATATCCAGACCGAAGGCTAGTCCTTGGGTCACGCCCACGGCAATCCTAAGCCCGGTGAACGATCCTGGACCTTTACCAAATACAATAAGATGAATGTCATTCTTGTCTAGATTTGCATCTGCAAGAATTGTGACAATACGAGGCAGTAACTCCAGACTGTGACTTCTGTCTATCTGCTCAAAGCGTGTTATTTCAGTGTCTTCTGTTCTGACACCCAATACGCAAGCTGTGGTTGAAGTATCAATTGCAAGTATATTCATGGGGCTGACCAATCTATTGACAGGCTGGATTCTACTTGATTTCGCGCTAACTCGCATAATGGGTCAAGTAACAAAAATTAATCGTTAGCGCACAAGATAATAAAAAATTGATCCGGGCAAAGCTTTAATCAAGCGATTCCATGTAAGTAATTGCTTCCTGTTGTGATCCTAGCCAAGGCATATCTGGCAGGCTCTTTAGAAACTCTCCACCATAACTTTTCGTTAGCACTCTGTTATCACCAAGTACAAACAACCCTTTATCACTCTCCTGACGAATGAGCCGCCCAAAACCTTGCTTCAATGAGATTGCGGCGTCAGGAATTGACACAGAACTGAACCCGTTTTCACCCTTAGCCGCGGCAAGACGCATTTGAGCAACGTGCAGGGGATCCGAAGGGTTGGTAAAAGGAAGCTTGTCGATAACAACACATCTGAGGTCTGTACCCTTTACATCGATACCCTCCCAAAAGCCCTGCGTTGCGAGCAGAACGCACCGCGGTATAATTTTGAACTTATCTAGTAGTTTTTGACGTGACATAGCACCCTGAACTAAATAGTTAATCCCACCGGTTTCAGCGATAATCGCCCGCGCGGCGTGAAGCGCCTTGTAACTGGTAAAGAGGATAAAACTCCTACCCTGATTGGCTTTCAAAATTGGCAGACAAAACGCCATTAATGCGGTGGTGTGATCATTCGAGCCAGGCACAGGTATCCCGCGGGGAATCAATCCCCGTACTTGCTCTGAAAAATCAAAGGGACTCTCAAAACGGTATTCAGGATCATCTTCAAGACCCAGCGCACTTCGCGCGTGATCAAATTTTTCAGCAACAGACAAGGTTGCTGACGTAAATATCCAGCTCTTGTCCGGTTCCTGAAAAAAGGGTGACAACGAATCAGCGATGACAACTGGCGATAGCCTGAGAGTAAACGACTTCTCTTGACGCTCAATCCAATGCGCATACACACTGTCTGCTTCTACCTGCTCAGTAAGCACTGCAAATCGATCCATTAGCCTCAAACAGCGCTGATAACACTGCTGTAGCACCTTGCTCCTGATAGCACTGGCTTCCAACAACTCCGCCAGGGTTGAAAACGACAGATCCATTTCGTCAATGGCATCCTGAATCTCCACCATCGTCAATAACTCTTCGAGCTCAATGGCCGCATTCATACTGAAAACTCGTAACAACCCATTCACCGAATCCTCGTAACCCATGACTGATCTGCGCAACTCAGGGTTATCATTTCCCAGCAGCTGCAGTTCGCGTTTTACATCCCTTGACAGCTCCATCAGTTGACCGCTGGTAACAGTCTCACCAAAGAAATGACGAGCCACAGAGGAGATTTGGTGCGCCTCATCGACAATAACGACATCCGCGCTAGGCAATAGAGAAGAAATAGACTCCTCTTTCATCGCAAGATCCGCCATTAACAAGTGATGATTAACAATCACGATATCAGCATGAACAGCTTTTTCTCTTGCTCGATACAAGGGACATACATCAACACTGGGGCACTCTCCACCCAGACAATTATCTGTTGTGCTGGTAACCAAGCCACCAACAGACTTCAGGTCTTTATCACTCAATTCGTTTAGATCACCTGTGCGACTCAATTGCGACCATTCTCGAACCCGCACAAGCTGAGAAAGCAAGTCTGGCTCAACGATCTCGGTCATCACCTTAATATTTTTCGCAAGTCTTTCTGGACAAAGATAGTTACTTCGACCTTTAAGCAAGCTGACCTTGCGAGATAAACCCAGCAATTTCAGTATGGTCGGTAAATCTTGATAATAAAGCTGGTCCTGCAGCGTTTTTGTACCGGTAGAGACAATCGCATTTTTTTGTTGCAAGAGAATGGGCACTAGGTAGGCAAATGTCTTTCCTGTTCCAGTACCAGCCTCAATGAGCGCGTTACTTTTCTGTTCAAGTGCCGACGCAATGGCGGTTGCCATTTCTATTTGCTGATATCTCTCAACATATTCAGGCACTTCGCGATGTAACAACCCATCTACGCAAAACACCTCTAAAATACTCGCTTCGAGATCCACTTTGTTCCTTATCCTAATGCTGATTTATTTTGGTAACTATGCCACTATCTTAGCAACGATGAACACGAACAGATAATGGATAAATCACAGCGCAAGATAACAGGTTTGATACTCTGCGGTGGCAAAGGCACTAGGCTGGGTAACAAAGACAAAGGGTTGGTTCCCTATCGGGGGAAAATGCTCGTCCAGCATATGATCGATAGAGTAAAACCACAGGTTGATCAGTTGCTGATTAACATTAACCAGAATGAGAATGAGTACGAGACATTCGGCGCGCCGTTAACTACAGACGCCGACAATAATTATCGGGGACCGCTCGCTGGCGTCTTAAGTGCAAAGTCAAAAATAACAACAGAATTTTGTTTTGTTGTTCCCTGCGACATGCCACACATACCACTGAACACAGTCGAAAGATTACTCACAGGTATCGGTGACAAACCCGCAGTTGCCGTCGCGAATCGGGGAAGAGTACAACCTTTGGTTTTGTTAATCAGATCCTCGATAATAGGAACTATCTCCAACAGACTCAAGGGTAAAAATAAATCGGTGCTCGGATGGCTCGAGTCAATAGGCTATACC
>Ga0209660_1001134_pt1 | contig 14517 bp, 9 predicted proteins | sample SaaInlV_100m_DNA_2_FD_184659 | JGI IMG/M metagenome (GOLD analysis project Ga0209660, IMG submission 184659) | Marine microbial communities from expanding oxygen minimum zones in the Saanich Inlet - SI072_LV_100m_DNA (SPAdes) (version 2) | ecosystem: Environmental > Aquatic > Marine > Intertidal... | reverse complement strand
AACGGCGTTACTGAAAAAATGCCTAAACAAAGGGGATATCCTCGTGAATGGAAAACCCTCCAATGCAAATGTCAAAGTCAATAAAGAAGACAAGGTCCTTATCAATTTTGGTGGCCCGAAACGATGTTATGCATCAAGGAACCGTTCAGAATATTGGGCGGAAGGCGTGCAATGCTGGTACAACACCAACCGCACTATGGACCACGACCATAACCACATTCATACACGGGCCCAGTTAAAGAAGTATGATCCCCCTTTGGCAAAGCTTTGTGAAGAAGTCCTCGGTGACCATGAGTGGAGGTTTGTTTCTCCAAGGGAACGTGCCGGAAAGGGACATCTTAAGGGTTTCAACCCGGAAACGTCTCCCAAGGTCAAGGAACTTCCGCACATTCAGACGGCCGCCTACGACTACTATGACAATTACTGGAAGGGGTTCTGGCAGCGACTCTATGACAAGCATGGACTACCTTCCCCACGCACCCGAAGCATTTTTAATGGCAAGAACCTGAATAACTGGAAGATCGATGTTCCACAACTGGACAAGAACCCGGATGGCAAGGTTCCATTTATCGCCCGCAATGGAATGCTCGTCAGCCTTGGAAACCCCAACGGACATCTGGTTCATGATGAGATTAACCAGAACTATCGAATCGAGGTTGAGTATCGGTTCACCGGCAAACCGGGGAACTGCGGTGTTCTTATCCACTCTTCCAAACCCCGTGCGCTCTACAAGATGTTCCCCAAGTCCATCGAGGTGCAGATGAACCACCGGCATGCAGGGGACTTCTGGTGCATCGTGGAGAATATTACAGTACCTGACATGGTCAAGCGACGCGGCGCAAAGGAAAAATGGGGTATCACCGAGGGCAAGGCCCGGCGCATCCTGAACTTGACAGATGACTCTGAAAAGCCTCCCGGGGAATGGAACAGAATGGTTGTCGAGGCAGTTGGCGACGAGATCAAGGTCTGGATCAACGGCGACTTTGTTAATCACGGGTACAACTGCACAGCAACAAAGGGCCGGATCGCCCTGCAGGCGGAAGGCGCCGTGGTTGAGTTCCAGAAACTAGACTTTACCCCCATAAACATGCTGACAAAATAACGAGCTACTATCATGCAAAACGGCAAATCCCACATACTTGCCATAGGACTTTCACTTGGCATCTCACTTCCTTTTATTGGATGCGGTCCTGCGGAAAAGAAGCAACCCGACAAGGTGGAACACCCCGACAATGCGGAACCAACAGGTAAGCCTAAGCAACCTGATGAATCCGGGGAAACCGGTAAAGTAAAGCAACCCGATGAAATTGACCTCAGTCAATTAAAGCCAAACCCGTTTGCTGATTTCAAATGGGAGGTAAGCGGGAACCTCGTTTCTATCATTGAGTGCAAGGCAAGCGGCATAGTGGTCCTGCCTGATACAATTGCCGGGTTTCCGGTTGGTAGAATTGGATCGCTGGTTTCTGATGGCAACACCCTCCCCGATCAATTAAAGGATGGAAATGCCATTCCCGATGGCGTAACGACACTCGTGATCCCGGAGAGTGTCACAAGTATCGGGGATGGGGCATTTTACGGTTGCAAAAGCCTGGTACGCCTAAAGATCCCCGACAAGGTGACAAGCATCGGCAAGTATGCTTTTTACGGGTGTGAAAACCTGGAAAGCGTGATGATTGGATCCGGTCTCACCGGGATCGGGGATGGAGCATTCTACGGCTGCAGGAGTCTGACCAACCTGGAGCTGCCAGACAGCCTCGTCTATATCCAGCAGAGAGCGTTTCAATATTGCACCAACTTAAGAGGCATCACCATTCCTCCTGTCGTCAACAGCATTGCGAATTCAGCCTTTGATGATTGCCCGAGCCTGACAAGCATCACTGTATCGGAAAAGAACCGCACCTTCTCGAGTGAAAATGGGGTGCTGATTAACAAGGCCAGACAGTCGTTGCTTAGATGCCCACAGGGCAGGGATGGAGCCTATCAGGTTCCAGCAAAAGTCACCCACATCTCGGATTCCGCATTTTATCGATGTAGCAAGCTTACCTCTGTCAACATCCCGGAGGGGGTCACCACCATCGGGAATTATGCCTTCCGTGAATGTTCCATGATGAATACCGTTACCATCCCGCAGACTGTCAGTAGTATAGGGATATTTGCATTTGCCTCCTGTGAAAAGCTTGTAGGCGTTAGAATTCCCGCCGGCGTACTGGGCATTGGTAGTTACACATTTTATGACTGCAAGAGCCTTGAAAGCGTGGATCTTAACGACAAGGTAACCAGCATTGGTAATGGAGCTTTTCAAGATTGCTCAGCACTGACCAGTTTGTTGCTTCCCTCCAGATTGACGTCCATTGGCAATAGTGCCTTCCATGGTTGCACACGTTTAACCGGCCTGACATTTCCCGGTAAACTCGCTGCCATTGGCAAAGGTGCCTTCAGGAAATGCGCCGGGTTGACGAGCCTGAACATTCCCGACCCGGTGACAGCAATTGCAGATCATGCATTTGCTGGATGTGCCGGTCTCACCCAGGTTAGACTGGGGAACACAGTCACCAGCATTGGCAGATACGCATTCAGTGGTTGCACCGAACTTAAAGAGTTGGCAATTCCGGAAACGCTCACGACCCTTGGCCCGGGAGCCTTTGCTTCCTGCAGGAATCTGGAAAGAGTGACAATCCCGGCAGGCCTGAACCATGCCATCTCCACGTCGGAAAACTCTTCAGGAGGAGCCATCCTTTCACCATTTTTCGAATGCAGCGGATTAAGAAGTGTGACGATCAAGGTTCCCAGCGTCAGCACAAGCTACACGGACTGGATTGGCAGTGAGAAGCTGAAAACAACAAGTATCACGGAGATCATTTTCAGTGAAGGTGTGACGGCCATTGGCGACAGCACCTTTAGGGACTGCACCACCCTTGTCAGCCTCACATTCCCAGAAAGCCTCACCCACATTGGCAACAGTGCATTTTACGGATGCACCTCCCTCGCCAACCTGTCATTCCCCGAAAAGCTCACTTCCATAGGCAAAGAGGCCTTCAGGGAATGTTCCGGACTGACGAGTCTCAATATTCCCGATCCAGTGACAACAATCCAGGATCATGCCTTCAGGGGATGCAACGGCCTTACCGGGGTCACTCTGGGCAAGGCAGTAACCAACATTGGTAGTTACGCATTCAGCGGTTGCACAAGACTAAAGGAATTTTCGATTCCGGAAACTGTGATCACACTGGGTCCGGGAGCTTTCGCTTCATGCGGAAACCTGACAAGCGTGACAATCCCTGCAGGTCTGAACCATGCCATCTCCACAGCACACACTTCTTCGACAGGATCAACCTTGTCACAATTTTTTGGCTGTAGCGGATTAACAAGCGTGAGAATCATGGTTCCCGCCGTTAACACGGCTTACACCGAATGGATCGACAACGATCTTCTGGGGACAAATGCTGTCATTGAAATCATTTTTGCCGAGGGAGTCACTGACATCGGGGACCATTCATTCCAGAACAAGAGTTCACTGCAAACCGTCCATTTACCGGTAAGTGCCAAAAGAATTGGTTCCCGAGCCTTTTATGGTTGTAACGGACTGAAAAACGTCAACGTCCCCATGGGGACTACCAGTATCGCCGCCAATGCCTTTGACGATTGCCTCAGACTTGTTGCTATTAATGTTGAGGGAAACAATCCCACTTACTCCAGCCAGGACGGGATACTTTTCAACAAGGCCAGGACAAACCTGATCCGGTGCCCGGAAGGGAAAAGCCAATCCTATTCCATCCCTGACGGAGTCACAACTATCGGGAATCATGCCTTCCATCGCTGCAAGGGACTGGAGGTTGTCACCATTCCCGATGGCGTTACAGGCATTGGGACAAATGCCTTCAGTGAATGCGCCAGCCTGACCTCCATCACTATACCTGACAGTATTACCAGCATTGGAAACCAAGCCTTCCGCAAGTGCACTAAATTAACCGGTATCACTATTCCCAAGGGGGTCATCACTATCGGTGTATCTACGTTCAGTGAATGCACAGGCCTGAAGGAGGTAACGATCGGTGAAAGTGTCACCGGTATTGGAACTGCAGCGTTCAGCGACTGCAGCAACCTCAAAAGCGTGAAAGTCCTTGGTAAAGGCATCCCGGCGGCAGTGGATGTTTTCAGGAATTCCCCTGCCACTATCTATTTCATGCCTGGAGCCCAAGGATGGGGGCCTGTCTGGAATGACAGGTTTGTCAGGCCTGTAAGAGACAAACCGTAGTCGGCAATGACTTGAGTTACAAATGAACGATTGCGACCCAATCCATTATCGACTTGACCCGGATGACCCCGAACACGCAACTTACAAACTATTCAGAACCGCTTTTTAATCATCACCAGACACACAATGAAAATAACACACATCATTCTCACGTCCATCCTGTTCAGCCTGGTCTGCCTCAGCGTCAAGGCGGAGCGTCTTGTCCTCGTCGGCGCCTCCTACGGTAAGAACATAATCGCCATTACCGATGCCAAGGGCGATGTCCTCTGGTCCCATAAGACGGCCGGACCGCAACGCGGTCACACCGGTCACCATGACATACACTTGCTACCCAACGGCAACATCCTTTTTCATGACACATGGACAACCCTCAAGGAAATCACCCTGGACAAGAAGGTTGTCTGGAAATACGACTGCGCCAACAGCAACGGCAACAAAGGGAAGCGGGTCCATGTCCATGCATTCGCTCGTCTGCCCAACGGTAACACCCGCATCGTGGAGAGCGGCGTGGGTCGAGTCATCGAAGTCGACAAGAAAGGTAATATCCAGCACCAGTTTGCAATGAAGGAAGGTGGCACAAAGGAGTCCCGCTGGGCCCGGGGCACAGACAAGGGAACCTATTTGATTTGCTCTGAGCGCCCCGGTGTGGTCACGGAATATGATGTAAAGGACGGCAAGGTGGTCTGGGACTACCTCATCAATACCCGCGTCTACGGAGCCATGCGCCTGAAGAACGGCAATACATTGATAGCATCCGGCAGCGGCAACAGCGTGGTCGAGGTCAACCCGAAGAAGGAAGTGGTCTGGGAAATCAAGGGCAAGGTGCCCGGCACCGAGGTCAACCTCAAGTGGATGACCTGCCTGCAGGAGCGCGAGAACGGCAACTTCATCGTGGGCAACTGCCACGCCGGTCCTGACAACCCGCAAATCTTTGAGATCACCCGCGACAAGAAGATCGTCTGGGAATTCGACGAGTACGAACTCGTGGGCAATGGCTTGGCCTGCTGGCAGGTCATTGAGGGCAAGCAGGCCGCCATGGTGCGCAAGAAGCTCAAAGCCGTCACTGGAATATGATTAAAAATCGGATCCCTCTTCTTTTCTGTATCGCCTTCTCCTGCTTGATGCAGGCGAAGAAGAAACCTTCCAATTTCGTTGTATTCCTGACCGACGACCTGGGTTGGGGAGACCTCGCCTGCTACGGGCATCCGGTGATACAGACTCCCAATCTCGACAAGTTCGCCAAACAGGGGATGCGCTTCACCCAGAGCTATTCCGCCTGCGGGGTATGCTCTCCCTCCCGTTCCTCCATCCTGACGGGCAGAACCCCATACCGCAACGGCGTCTGGCGTTGGATACCAGGAGGACATCAAGTCCACCTGCGAACCAGCGAGATCACTTCAGCCGAACTCTTGAAGGAAAAGGGTTACGAGACCTGTCACGTCGGCAAATGGCACCTCAACGGCAAGTTCAACAGCAAGGACCAACCACAACCCGACGTCCACGGCTTCGACCACTGGATGGCCACCCAGAACAACGCCGCCCCCAACCACCGCAATCCGCGCAACTTTGTCCGTAACGGCAAGGAGGTGGGCGAATTGAAAGGCTATTCCGCACCATTGGTGGTGGAGGAAGGCATACGCTGGCTGAAAGAGAAGCGGGACTCCAAGAAACCATTCTTCCTTAACGTCTGGACCCACGAACCTCATCTCCCGATTGAGTCCGACCCCAAGTTCATGGAATTGTACAGGAAGTTCGACGACGAAGGCATTCGCCAGCATCACGGGAACGTTACGCAAATCGACCATGCCTTTGGCAACCTGATGAAGGCCCTGGACGAGCTCGGCGAAACTGAAAACACCTTCGTCATCTTCACTTCCGACAACGGCCCCGAGGGAAATGGCCTGAAAGGACGCACCCGCGGTTCCACCGGCGGTCTCCGCGAACGGAAGCGTTCATCGCACGAGGGAGGCATCCGAGTGCCGGGCATTGTTCGCTGGCCCGGCAATGTCCCCGCAGGAAGCACCAGCGCCACACCCATCATTGGGTCCGATATTTTCTCCACCATACTGGCAGTCGCCGGCATTCCCCTGCCCGATGATCGCACCATTGACGGGGTCGACATTCGACCCGTCTTCGCGGGAAAACCGCTCAAGCGTCCCGTGCCGCTTTACTGGCGCAATCACTTGGCTCGTTCCAATATTCACGTCGCCTTGAGGGACGGAGAATGGAAGATTCTCGGCAACGAAACCCTTGAGAAGTTCCAACTCTATCACATTGAGAACGACTGGCAGGAAAAGCACGACCTCGCGGAATCCAATCCAGAGAAACTTGCGCAAATGAAGCAGAAACTGCTGGAAGTGCACACCCAGATAGAAAAGGAGGGACCCAGCAAGTGGTGGAAGAACGAAGCGCCACGCGGCAAACCAAGAAAACTGAAGAAATCCGGGCTTTTGCCCAAAGGCGACGATGAAACCGGCGGAATCTACGCCATTGTTAAGGGCGGAACTGCCTCCAAGCACAGGGACACCATCCTCTCCCACGCCCTTACTAGTTCAGGTGAGGCAATCGCCCTCCATGAATTGCCCGAACCTGCCACCCGTAAGCTGGTGCTCAAGACATCTTACAAGTCGCTTGCCTCTGGAAATACGAAGAATGCCGCCATCGCCTTTGGGGACACCCCCAATAATGACTCGCTGCTCAAGGCAGGCACGGCCATCGGAATGAACGCCCACGTTCTCTTTCATGGGTCTTGGGAAAATGTTTCGGGTGGAACCAAGAACTCCATGCTGGCTAAAAAGGATTCCAGCTTTGAACTCACCTTGGCTGTCGATCTCGCCAAAGGTTCCGTATCCGCCACCATCAACGGACGGACTCTCGCCTTTCCCCTTCCGGAAGACATCAAGCAAATCCGCTACTTCGGGCCCTACGTAAAAGGCACAAGTTCCGCCTTTACTTCAATCGAGATATTGGAAGCCGATTGACCGGCAACTTCAAGATGACCATGAAGGTATTATGCCATTGTGTGAGCTGCCATATCCTCGGACTTCATCTCCTATCCGCCGTATCTGCCGCTGAACCAGGCTTGCGAGGAGGAACCGCGGCAATTGACATTACACCTCAGGAGTGGCCACTTACCCTACGTGGGTCGTTCTTTCCCAAACCCGCAAAAAGCGCTCACGATCCGCTTCACGTAAGAGCCCTCGCATTCGAAAATGGTAATGGTCGGGCAGTCATAGTGATCGTTGACTTACTTGGCATATCCCGCGATGTGCTGGATGATGCCAAGAAGCGTGCAGCCAAGGTCACCGGTTGGCGAACGGACCAAATGTTGATCGCAGCCACCCACACCCACTCGGCTCCATCCAGTCGTGCGGAGGGTTCGGCTCCCCAGGTCGCCTTCGGCAAACGATTGATCGACAGCATTGTGGAAGCCATTGAGCAGGCCATTGCGTCGCTCCAACCCGCACTTGTTGGTTTTGGGTCCGACAATGTGCCGGACGAAGTGTTCAACAGACGATGGCACCTAAAGGAAGGCACCATGCCTCTCAATCCTTTTGGTGAACTGGACAAGGTAAAAATGAACCCCGACCGAAAGCACATCGTCAAACCAGCCGGGCCAACCGATCCGGAGGTATGTATCGTCGACCTGCGAACCCGAACAAAGAAGCCTCTTGGTCTGCTGGCCAACTACTCGCTTCATTATGTTGGAGCAATAAATATCGGTGAACGACAAGTGTCGGCTGATTATTTCGGCGAATTCGCCCGCATCATGCCGTGGCGCCTAAGGGCCATGTCCTCGCAAAATTTCGTAGCCATGCTCTCCAATGGAACTTCCGGAGACATCAACAACATCGATTTTCACGGCACACGCGCTCCCCGCCAACCCTTCGAACAATGCCGCATTGTGGCAGCCAAGGTGGCCGACGCCTCATGGCGGGCCAGTAAGGGAATTAATGAATATCGGGCGGATGCTCCCGTGGCCATGTTGCAGCGCGAGGTACATCTCGAATGGCGCAGGCCATCGGATGCCCTAATACTTCGCTCCAAGCAAATTCTGGCCATGTCGCCTGATGAACAATACAAGTTGCCACGCCTGGCCACCAGTTACGCCCGTCGCGTCCTGTCTCAGGCAAAGCGCGAAGGAAAAGCCAACTGTCTGGTGCAGGTCATTCGTATAGGCGAACAGGTGATTGTCTCCTTTCCTTTCGAGACTTTTGTAGAGACAGGGCTCGAAATAAAGAAAGCGAGCCCCTTCAAGCGCACCTTCGTGATCGAATTGGCAAATGGTTCCTACGGTTACCTACCGACGCCCAAGCACCACAAACTCGGCGGCTATGAGACATGGCTGGGGACAAGCAAGGTCCAGAAGGACGGGTCCGAAATCCTTAAACGCAATCTTCTTGAGATGCTATCCGAACTCCATAAAATGAAATGAATAGACGCCTGCTCATTCCTTGGCTTTTCCTTTGCCTTCCCATTCTTATACTCGCTCAAAAGAAGAAGGCCAAGAATCCCAATTCCCGGTTCGACCTTGAATACGCCAAGGTTGACGGTATCTCCTTGAAACTGGACCTGTTGATGCCAGCAAAAAAACGGACAGAAAACCCGAATTAGTGGTGTTTTTTCATGGGGGATCCTGGCGCAGTGGATCAAAGAAGACCTGCCATGTCGGTTGGCTGACCCACCACGGCTACGCGGTGGCCAGTGTGGACTACCGCCTCAGCGGGCAGGCCAAGTTTCCCGCCCTCGCGCATGACTGCAAAGGCGCCATCCGCTGGTTGCGGGCCAATGCCGACAAATTAGGTATCAACGCGGAACGCATCTGCGCCGCGGGCGCCTCCGCCGGTGGTCTGCTCTCCACCCTCGTGGGAACCAGTGGGGAAATCAAAGCCATCGAAGGAACAATCGGAGGCAACCTCGACCAGTCCAGTCGCGTGCAGTCGGTCCTCGGCATGTTTTGCCCGACCGATCTCTATTACAACGCCACTGTCGAGAAAGAACGTTGCGACCAGCCCAACTGCCCACTTTATCAACTGCTAGGGGGCAAACCTAGTGAACGCCTCGACATGGCCAAACTGGCCAGCTCCACGGCCCATGTAACGAAAGACGACCCTCCAGTCATTTTGCTCTACGGAACGGCAGACAAATCACTCGTCAAGCCCCTCCACGGGGAACGCCTCAAGGCCCGCTACGACAAGGCAGGTCTGGATGCCACCTACCAACTTATTGAGGGAGCCGGTCACGGTGGCCCCCAGTATCGCGACAAAGAACGTAGCAAACTGATTCTAGATATGCTCCAAAAGACGTTGCGATGACATTTTAAACAATGGTAGAAAACCAAAACCTGAATCAATTCTTGGGCTTTCTGGATTTCTTTCCCGAGTTTGACTTGTTTGTTGTAATTACCTTCTCGGTCGCGATGGGATCAGCATCGTCATGTTCCTTGAGCCATTCATGAAGTTTTCCGCGAAGCCTGTTGAAGGTTTCCTTGTGGGCCTTGACGTCGGTAAGGTTATTGAGTTCATACGGGTCCTTCACCAAGTCGTACAAGGCGTATTCAGGGCGATGGTGAAGTTTCTTGACCAGAGGGTTATCAAGCGGCTTCCCCTTAGTGGTCTGGACCCAGGAAGAGATTGGGTCTGCCCTGCCCGTTCTGGTTGCCCTTGGCGTTTCGGACTTCAGCAAGGCGAGTGCCCTTGTGAGAGTGACATTTGAAGTAATCTCCTTGTAATTGGGCGACCAGACAAGGGAATAGCGACCATCCCGAATACAACGAACCGGATAGATTCGTTCCCGATTGTCGATGATTCCCTTGTTGCTGAATTGTCCGATCACAAAATCATGCACCTTGGTAGGCTTACCGGTAAGGTTCGCGTATTGACTGCGGCCATCAAAGAACCCTTTCTTTATTTTGCCCCCGGCGGCCTCGATCATGGTGGGAGCCAAGTCACAGAGCCAAAACAATTCCTCCGAGACGTGTCCCTTTGGCACGATGCCCGGACCATAGGCAACCAACCCTGTGTGGAGGCCGTTGTCGAAACATGTCCACTTGGCGAAGGGGAAGGCGGAACCCTGCTCGGTGCAGACGAAAAATATTGTGTTCTTCGCCAATCCGGAATCATCAAGGAAGGCTCGTATTTGACCGGCGAAGGCATCGAAGTGGTTTACCTCTGCATAGTACGGCACGAGGGCTTGGCGTAGTTCCGGAGTATCAATCCAGTAGGGTGGAATGGTGAGCTTTCTGGAATCGAAAAGAGAGCGATCCCCCGTGGTATATGGAGAATGAGCGTCATGGGAGGCGACAAACACGCAGAACGGCTTGTCTTGTTTGCGGCAGGATTCAATGAATTCCTTGGTCTTGTCGAAGAGTTGGCTGTTCGGGTTGCCGCCGAGATATTCAAAAGGATAGGAAGTACTCGGACCAATATGCGTCTTGCCGGCCAGAGCCACCCGATAGCCAAGAGGCTTGAGATATTGTGGCAGGCTCTGGGTTGAAGGGATTGAGTTTGTGTGATTGAGGAAGGCCTTGGTACGCCAGGCAGTACGTCCACTGTAGAGCTCCTGTCGAAATGGGGCACACATGGCGACCGAAGTATAGGCCTTGTTAAACTTCACACCGTCAGCCGCCAGCTTGTCAATATGGGGAGTCGGAACATCAACGCTACCGTAGCAACCAATGTGGTCGCGATTGATATCGTCCCCCAGCAGGAAAACAAAGTTGGGCTTCGCTGATGCGAACGTTTTAAAACAAATTAACAGAGTCGAAACGAGAACCAAGATTTTCATACGGCAATCAAACTTGAGAAAAATGTCAGGATTGTCCAAATCTTTGAGCAGTTATTCTGTACTGTAAATTCCAATTGCCATTATGCCTGCACCGGTGCTAAGGGTTTCCACCATGAGAATTACACTGTTTTTTCTTTTGGTCACCGGGTTTTGCAATGCCACGACAATCCGCAATGTATTGTTCCTGGTCTCTGACGACCTGAAGGCGAGCGTGCTCAGTTGCTACGGTGACAAGTTCTGCCGGACGCCCAACATTGACAAACTTGCCAAGCAAGGGATGCTGTTTGACCGAGCCTATTGCCAGGGAACAGTCTGCGGTCCCTCCCGGCAATCGTTCATGTTCAGCCGCTACAAGGGGCAGAAAGGCTCCAGCATGGCCCAGCATTTCAAGGAGAACGGCTGGTATACAGCACGCGTCGGAAAAATTTATCACATGCGCGTCCCCGGGGACATCATCGCCGGGACGAATGGTGTTGACCACCCGCCATCCTGGACGGAAAGATTCAATTCCCAGGGAATGGAGGCCCACACGCCGGGCAACTATGCCTGTCTGAACCTCAATGACTTTAAACGTGCGCAGGCAGGTCGGCAGTCCACAAAGATGAAGCACAGAATGTTCGTTACGGTGGAGACGGACAGCGACGGTTCCGGACAGCCCGACTACAAGACGGCCACAAAAACCATTGCGTTGCTGCAGGAGCACAAGGACAAGCCTTTCTTCCTCGCCGCAGGATTTGTCCGCCCACACTACCCGATGGTCGCCCCCAAGCCCTTGTTTGAACACTACCCATGGGAAAAAATCCGGCTTCCACATGTGCCTTCCAATGACCTTGAGGACATCCCTGCGGAGGGGCTGGCCGGCACCCGCAACGCCAAGAACCCCATCGGCATGTACCCCGACAACCAGAAACGGATGTGGAGCGGTTACTATGCCTCGGTTGAGTTCATGGACAAACAGGTTGGACGCATCCTGGATGAACTGGACCGATTGGGACTCAGCAGGAGCACTGCAGTCATCTTTACCAGTGACCACGGCTACCATCTCGGTGAACACACCTTCTGGCAGAAAGGGAACCTTCATGAGGAAGTCACCCGGGTGCCACTTGTTCTTTCAGTACCAGGCAAAAAGCCGGGGAAATCACGCTCCATCGTAGAGCTCATGGACATATTCCCCACTCTCGCCGCCCTCGCGGGCCTGGAAATCCCCGAGGATGTACAGGGCAAAAGCCTGATGCCTGTGTTTGACGACCCGACATCAATCATCAAGGATGGAGCCCTCTCCTTCGTGAGCCGTGGCCTATCCATCCGCACACCCGGATGGCACTACGCACGCTACAACGGGAAGTCCGAGGAACTTTATGACATGCAGGCAGATCCCCAACAGTTCACGAACCTTGCAAGGTCTTCCAGACACAAGGATCAGCTTGAGCATTTACGAACCCTGTTACAGGAAAAGAAACGAAAGTTTTTTCTAAAGTGACTGTAACCCATGGGCTCCTTTTGACGCATATCCAATTGAGCAAACGTCAACCAACCTGAATGGCGTCAGATGGAAAAACAAACGGTTCCTTAAAAGCCTTGTCCTCCCCTAAGAAACGTTACCATGACATGGATGCCCTCCGGGCTTTCGCAATGCTGCTTGGCATTGTATTGCATGGAGCGCTTTCGTTTTTTCCCGTGCCAATCTGGCCGGCGCAGGATTTGTATCAACCTGTGATTGACGTGCCCACCTCGCTGACAGCAACCCTTGGAAAAGCCGGAATAGATGCACCAACGACCTACAGTCCATACGAATTTATGTTGCATGCCATTCACGGGTTTCGCCTTCCCTTGTTTTTTATGGTGAGCGGGTTTTTCACGGCCATGCTCTGGAGGAGTCGTGGACTGAAACAACTGACTATCCATCGTGCCAGGCGGATTCTTCTCCCTCTTGCAATCTTCCTGCCCATTATCTGGATACTCATTATTCCGGCAGGCATTTATGGCGGTGCCAAAAAGGAGGAGGTTTGGAAACTGCGCCCTCAATCCGCCAAGGTAGTTCAACAAAAGGCGAAGCCCCAGGCAAGAAATGATCCCCAGGTTACAGGTGATATTGGTGAGGCCGCGGGTCGCGGGGACATCAAGGCGATTGAGCGGCACATCATGGCAGGCAAGGACCTTAATCAGCGTGGAACCGACAAATCCACCCCACTCATGAGCGCAATCACATTCGGTCGGGTGGAGGTCGCCAAGGCATTGATTGAGGCCGGTGCGGACCTGGATTTGAAAAACAAGGATGGTTCAACGACTCTATTGATTGCCTCGTTCTTTGCCCATCCTGAAATTGTCGAGGCACTATTGGATGCAGGAGCGAACCCCGACATCAGGAATAATGATGGAGCAACCGCTTTGGATGTGGTACAAACCCCGTGGAAAGAGATTAAATTCATTTACGATATCGTGGGTGGAATCCTGGGCCCTACCGGACATAAACTGGATTACAAACGCATCCGGGAAACCCGTCCGAAAATCGCAGCAATACTCAAGGAAAAGGGAGCGAAAGAAGGCGAAGGTGATATTGTCGGATTGGTGATGCTAATATTTTTCGCGCCCATCTTCCACCATCTCTGGTTCCTTTATTACCTGGTCTGGTTGATGGCAGGATTCATTTTAATCACGTGGTTGCTGGGCAAAATGAAATTAAAGCCGTTATCTGACTGGTTGGTTACTTCGCCCCTGCGCTTAATTTGGTTGCTACCGGTTACCTTTCTGGCGCAGTTGCTCATGAAGGACAGTTTCGGCCCTGACACTGCGACCGGTTTTCTCCCCTGGCCGCCCATTCTTATTTATTATGCCGTCTTCTTTTTCTTCGGGGCACTCTGTTACGGCCGCAAATCATTTGAAACCCAAACAGGAAAACTATGGCCGATTAGCTTTGTTCTTGCAGTGCCCCTATTGCTTGCAGGCTTGTGCCTTGTCAGGAACCAGGACAACGGCGCTTTGTTGGCTGCCTGTTCTGTTGCCTACGCCTGGCTGATGATCTTCGGGTTCATTGGTTTCTTTCGCGCCTTCTTTTCCGGTGAAAATCCTCGCATCCGTTACATCTCCGACTCCTCATACTGGCTGTACATCATGCATCTACCGGTGATCATGTTCATCCAGGCTTTGATCAGTACCTGGAGCATGCCAACTATTCTGAAATTCTTGATTGCGTGTGTAGCCACAACACTCCCTTTGCTTTTGATCTATGAATTTGTGGTCCGGTACAACTTGGTCGGCACCCTGCTCAACGGAAAGCGAACCCGCACGCCAAGGATGCCCCCCCCAGTACAACCACCAATCGTCTAGTCTCAACCAAAGAGGTCCCGGGAAACAAAACCCATGCCGAGGGCGGCGGAAAAGTCTCCCCCGGAGGCCCACTCAAAACTGGTGGTGACCTTCTCGGGTTCAATCGGACTGTTTCGATAAACCGACCAGGCACGCTCAACGAAGCCTTC
>Ga0209660_1001116_pt1 | contig 14621 bp, 7 predicted proteins | sample SaaInlV_100m_DNA_2_FD_184659 | JGI IMG/M metagenome (GOLD analysis project Ga0209660, IMG submission 184659) | Marine microbial communities from expanding oxygen minimum zones in the Saanich Inlet - SI072_LV_100m_DNA (SPAdes) (version 2) | ecosystem: Environmental > Aquatic > Marine > Intertidal... | reverse complement strand
GATCCTCAAAAGGTTTGCCCAGTGCTGTTATGATAAAGTCTCCGCCTTCCAGGGTGATGACCGGTGGTTGACTGTCCACGACCGTCACTTTCCGTATGGCGGGGTCTGTGTAGTTGCCGTTTGCATCCACATAATCATATATCAGGGTATAGACACCGGGCTTGGCAGGATTGACAGTACCCTCCCCCTGAATGTCATCCTTGAGAACCGTACCATCACCAGCCGTGGCCGTGGCACCTGGATCCTCATAGGTGGCGGTGGCATCCGCCTCCAGTGTAAGTTCATAGGCACCGTTCAATGTAATGAGTGGCTTGGCAAGATCCTCGCGAATGACCAGTGTACGTTGGGCAGTACCGACTTGACCGAGGGAATCCGCCGCAGTGTAGGTGATTACGAATGAACCGGCTCTGGATGTATCAAACTGAGTGTAATCAGCGCCCTGGACCCTGAAAAGGTCCATGGTGTTCTGATCGGTATTGCTGGCGATCTCAAAGAGGGTGTTGTCGACATCCTGCTTATCTGGAGCCTGGCCTGACTTGTCGATCCCGAATCCCTGGGAGCGTGCACGACCCGCCCCGCCTCCACCGTTGGATATGCGAAGCTCAAAGTCATGCCAACCCAGATCGCCGGCCCCCAGATCAAGTTGCACACTCCTACTGTTGCCCCAACCTCCGCCCTGGACAACAATCTGATCATTGATCTTCAGCCAGAAGTTGTCATCCATATCGCCCATAAAGGAAACCTTGCCGTCTTCATCAAAAACCTGACCACTGTAGACAATGGTGTAGTTGTCGGCCCAGGGTGGCTTGGACTTGCTCTCTGAATGACTGGGCCCAAATGGGTCGACCCCAAGGTTCCCGGGATTGGGACTCGTGGTGTTGATGTTGCCACCAAGTCCCCCACCCAAGAGACCAGGAACCCAGCCCAGCACCGGAATCTCATGTTGCTTGCTAAAGGCAACTTCGCCCTCGTAGGCATCGACTGCCTTGGCTCCGGGATCGGTAAAGTCTGCCCCCACGGCAATCTGGATGACAGAATCGCCTTCCAGAGTGATGACCGGGCCGGTTGTGTCTGCGACAACCACTGTACGAACAACCTGCATGGCCACCTTGTCATCGGCACCGGTATACTCATAGGTAAGGGTATAGGTTCCCAACGTGGAAGAATCCACAGAACCTGTCACTGTCGCGGAGGCTCCATCAATTGGATTGCCCTCCCCGTCCACGATACTGGATCCGGGATCGGTGAAATCCGTGCCGGCCTGGTGGTTGGTCAAGGCATCGCCATCAAGCACGATGACCGGGATTGTCGGGTCCGGTTTAACAACAAGCTTGCGGGTTGCAAAAGATCGATTGCCGGCAGAGTCAACTGCGGTGTAGAGGATGGTGTACTCGCCGGGCACGTTCAGATTTGGCCGTTCATACTCGGGGTGATCCAGCATCCGGTACTTGGAGGCAAGATAGGCCTCAACTGAAAGCCTTTGTGCAGCAGTGACATCCACATCATAGATGAGCACCTCGGAAACATAGCCTGCAGAACGCTCATTATTTTCCTTCCAGCCCCCTAGCTGTAATTTGCCGATTCTACCGTTAGGCGTGGACAAAGTGGTCTTGTCAACCCCGTCAGCATAAAACTGCACATTGCTGGCTCCGGTGCTGATACCTGTATATAGATGAGGCTTTGTGGTGGCTTTGGAACTGATGGCGCTGGCCCAACCCTCCGGATGAAATACATTCTCATTATTACCCCAATAACCGATGAACCAGTTAATGTTTAGGGAACTTATAAGCCTGCCATTCATGCTCCCGTCCAATCTTGAAACGGTAAAGATGGAATACTTGCGCTGGATATCAATGGTGCTAGCCATGAAGTCGTCACCATCCAGATGGACGGCCGGACGCTGGTTGATGGCACTGACGGCATAGCTAGGGTCACCCCGGACATCCGTCAGGTCATTGCCATTGACGGACAAGTCTGACCAATAATTGAGCGTATCGCCATCCTTGACGCCGGCAATTGAACTCGCGTCAAGATGGAGGACCAGGCCGGTTTCAGGAAGGCCAATGGTGCTTCCCCAGATAAGGTCCTGGTCAATATTATCCGTCACCGTTACTCCCGGGTCAATCAGGACCTGGCCAACAATATGCTCAAGTGGACCCTCGCCTTCAATGGCAATAGTGGGAGCCTCGAGATCTCCGACAATGATCTGGCGCTTGATGGCATCAGCGGGACGACCCAGAACATCCGTGTAATTGTAGGTGAGGTCATATTCGCCCATTGTCTGGTGATCAACCGCACCGGTGACAATGATTTTGGAAGCATCCAGCTCAGTCCCGTCCGCAGAAACCACTGTGGCGCCCTCATCCACGTATTCAGTTCCAAGCGAATGCTTCAGGATGGGGCGACCCTTTAATGCCAGGACAGGCCGATCCTGAATTTCCTCAACGATAATCGTACGCGTTGCAGTGCCGGAATTACCGGCTGCATCCGTTGCGGTATAAGTAACCTGATAGGTTCCCGGCGCATTGACATCGAAAGACCTGTCTATCCCCCACAATTCGCGCTGAATAGATGAACCGGGATTAACATTGGAAAGAAAATCCGGGCCGGCTCCCTTGGGTGTCTGCACCCGGGGTTGAATACGGGAATGCCCGCCTCCTTCCATGTGCCCGAATGCAATCTTATATACTCCGCGTTGTAGCTTGACGGTGGTGTAACCGTATCGAGGACCAAGGTTCATCCATTCGGAACCACGCCCACCCTCAAGCTCAAATACGCCGTCACGGTCAAGATCCAACCAGAAGGAACCGCGATCGTCCGGCCACTCCATCCCAAACCGGTAGTCTCCCTCGATCTTCGCATTGAACACCCCGAAGAACAGGTTGCGGAAATTGTCATTCTGGGTAATCCCCACCCCGGCGGCCTGAAATGAGGCATCGCCGTTAAAGTAGAGTTCGGACTGCAGCTTGTTTTCACCAAGCGGAATATCCTTCAGCAGTCCACCATTACCATTAAAATCAACAACAGTCTCATCCCAGTTACCATGAAAACCGCGGTGAACCAGGGCATTCCATTCAAACTGGTCACTGACGGCTGATATTGCACCATCAGCAGTATCCTCGGCAGAGAAACCGGGATCAATGAATGGCTGCCCGATCTGGTGCCTGATTGACTCACCACCCACAAGGGTGACCACCGGTGGCGTGGTATCCGATACATTAACTGTGCGAAAGACCGTCTCGGCAGCCCTGCCCTGCTCGTCTGTAAAATCAAAGGCGAGGGAGTAGGTACCCGGCGCACCGCCATCAACGACCCCGGTCACCTTGATCAGGGAAGCGTCCAGGGCGGTGCCATCTACATCAGTCACAGAGGCGCCGGTATCGTTATATTCAGTAGCCAATTCATGCTGGACACTGGCCTCTCCAACGAGAGTGATCACCGGGGCGGTGGGGTCAAAGACACGGACCTTGCGCTCAGCTGTCGTCGTAATCCCAAACGAGTCCGTAACGCTGTAGGAGATGTTCCAGTCGCCGACAACATCCGTATCAACCGTGGTTGGTGCGGAGGCATCCTGACCGTCCCATGTATGCAGGGCTGTGACTTCCTCCTGTGTAAGCGCGATGTCATAAACCCGGACCTCGTCAATGCTTCCGTCAAAATCAAAATTGCTTGTATTGCTCCAGCTACCGATGCGAAGACCAGGGCCGTCAAGCAGGGCGGCCTGGGCAATCCCGGAAGGGAGTTCGGCCTTCATCTCGCCATCAATGTAAATCTTGCGGGATGCACCATCCATGACGCCGACCACATGGTGCCACTCCCCTTCCGTGAGGACATCAACCGGACCATCCACACGATTCGCCGCCCCGGTATCCCCAACATTCAGGGAGATCGAGGGGTTGCCATCTCCCTGTGCATCGTAGTTGACCCATAGAAGGAATGGGTTGGTGGTCGTGCTGCTGGTCAGGATACCCCCGTCACCAACCGCACCCGCCCCGAAAGACTTGATATTCACCCAGGCACTGATGGATACCATTGAGGAATCCTTGACCCCCTTGAAGGAAGCGACTTCTGCATAGTCGGCATCATTGTCCATCTGCAACCCCTGGCCAAACTTGGCATCGGCAAAGGCGGCATCCCCGACAAGGGTGGCATCATTGCCGTTGCCGCTGACATCCGTGGCATCGCCGTTGAAAGACCATCGGGCCACAGGACTTCTGGCATCTGATACAGCGGGTGGGTGATAGGTGGTGGAAATTGTGGCGGTCAGGTCACCATCCTCCTGGTCCGTGGCGGTGGCTCCACTTTCGACATAGGTCCCGGCCTTGGCTATACGCATGAAGGATTCACCATTGAGCGAAACCACAGGTTCATGGCTGAAGTCACCCTTGCCTCCGTTGAAAAGTCGACTAACCTCCTGACTGTTCAGGCTGACGCTGTACAAACGGACATCGTCCATCAGGCCCTCGTACCACTGGTTGTTGGCTCCATCGGGGTTGGCTCCTATGTTCAGATTGGATTTTGTGTTGCCATAGGGATAATTCATGACGCCCGATTTCTCAAGCTTTCCATCGACATAGGTTGCAGAGACAGTTCCATTGTTGGTCAGGACCACATGGTGCCATTCCCCGTGAGTGAAGTCGCTACCGGTATTGGGGACGCCGGCATTACCGTTGCCCCCATCCTTGTAGCGGTGATGAATGTACCACTTGTCCTGGTTTGCGGTCCCCTGATAGAATGCGGTGTGACGACCCGATCGACCAAAAACCCCGACAAAGCCATCATTGCTCTTCACTGAATTCATCCAGATTGAGACTGAATACTGCGGAAGATTCAGCTTTTCATCGTAATTGAGGGTAATCTTATCTGAAGTTCCGTTAAATTTTAAAGCTTTACCAAATTGCGAGTCCTCCAATGACAGGTCGCCTGAAGTGGTCCCATCAAGGCCGTTTCCAGATTGGTCAGGGACAGTTGTCGCTTGTAATTCGTCGAACGTATACCAAATGACGAGGTCGTCATTACGAACGTAGGCAGTTGCTGATACGAGAAAAAAGGTTAAAAAAACAGGGAAAACAAACGATATAAATTTTATCATTTTCAGCAAGGATCAGAGATAGGAATTGGCAAAAGCTTAATATACCTCACTCCAACAACAGTCGTCAAGGCAAACACTGTAATAAATTAAGCGTGCAAGTAGAGAGGTTTTACAGAGTGAGTTGCCCTCGTAAAAAAATTAGCCTTTTTTTTTGGAGAGGGGGGGGGTATTTGATGTAGGTCAACGGAGCATGCCTCCATTCTATGCAGGTAGACACGGTTAGGGTTATGAGAAATTATTTGTCACCGAAGAATGAATCGATTCGTTTAGATATGAAAAAACTGTAAACTCAGTCAGTGTCACTCTTGACAGCACCACTCCCAGATACAACTTGCACAAGAAAAAATGAAAAGATTCTTACAAATCCTTTTCCCATTGGTTCTTACTCGGTATTTTATGGTGGAAGTAAAAAGTTATCAAACCCATGATCAATCATGACCGATAACATGGGCTACGAATGCATTTTCAACAATGGAGGCGAGGACTACAAAAACAGAAAATAAATATATGAATAGGTTTAAAATTTTAGTATATATAATATACATTTTTCCCATTACAAACAACAGTCTTACATCTGCTACATGGAACCAATGGCGGGGACCGAATCGGGATGGAATTATTCCAACTTCCCAACCCTGGCCTAAAAGCATATCAAAGGATACATTAAAACTCCAGTGGGAGCGACCACTGGACAAGGGATATTCCAGTCCAATAGTTTCTGATGAAATGGTTTTTACAGTGGAGACGGTTGAAGCAAAAAATGAAGTTGTTCGGGCCTTTGACAGACAAAGTGGAAAACAAATATGGAAGACAACCTGGGTTGGTGCATTAAAAGTCCCGTTCTTTGCTCGGAAAAACGGGAGTTGGGTCCGGAGTACACCTGCCTATGACGGCACCCATCTGTACGTGGGGGGGATAAGGGACGTACTCGTGTGCATGGATGCAAAAACCGGGGAGATTACATGGGAACTGGACTTTGTGAAAAAGTTTGGAAGCAAACTACCCTCCTTCGGTTTTGTCTGCTCCCCATTGATTGATGGCAAAGATTTATATATACAAGCCGGTGGTGGTTTGGCAAAACTTGACAAGCAATCAGGCAAGGTTCTCTGGCGTGGTCTAAATGATGGAGGTGGAATGTGGGGCAGTGCCTTCTCATCCCCCGTCATTCGTGAACTCAACGGCGTCCGGCAATTGATTGTACAAAGCCGGGAAAAGCTCATGGGAGTGAATATGATGACGGGGGAAACCCTGTGGGAAAAAAAGGTGAAGGCATTCAGGGGTATGAACATCCTGACTCCGACAACTTACGGGAACTCGATCTTCACCAGCGTTTATGGTGGACGCTCAACACTTTTCGATATAAGGAAATCAGGAAAGGGGTTTGAGGCCAAGGCCTTATGGGACAATGGACAACAGGGGTACATGTCCAGTCCGGTCCTGATCGGAGACCACGCCTATCATCATCTGCGAAAGAAACGCTTTGTCTGCATGGACCTGAAGGATGGGGAAATTGAATGGACCAGTGAACGTACATTCGGGGAATACTGGTCCATGATTTCCAATGGCGAGCGTATACTGGCCCTGGATGAAAAAGGGATACTGTTCCATATCAATCCCAGTCCCAAAAAATTTAAGTTACTGGAGGAACGAAAGCTTACAGATCATGAATCCTGGGCTCACCTGGGAATGGATGGAAAACAAGTATTCATTCGACACCTAAATGGAATCCAGTGCTACACATGGGAGTAAAAACCCTACCAATGACAGGGTTAATGTATAATGTTATTTTTATAAACAAAACCGTATTTTAATTATACATATAACATTATTATCTTCAAATCTGAAGCCTGAATATAAACAAAAAGTGGTTGTCCCGTGTGGGAAAATATTCTTACTCCTAAGCCGAATGATTGCGGTCTTGGCTATTAGTTGAAAAGAATGCCAGAAATACCGCCCATGCCGAACAGACTTATCATGCTTGTTTTATTACTAGGCGCGATCTGCACATGGGTGAACGCGGATAGGTTGTCTTCGGACACACATATTTCGTTTCCGATTGGCGTTACACAGGATAATCAACCCATTCCAGCATGGATTTCCAGAGAAGACCTCAAAATCAATACAACTGGGAAGCGTATCCTCATCATAGCAGGCATGGATGACTATAAATCCTTCTCCCCTGAATTGATTGAAGCTCTCAAGAATTATAAAAAATCCGGCCTTTCTCAGGAATACTCAATTTCCGCAATCCTTAATGCCAACCCCGGGGGCTATCCGGTTCCTGTTTTCCCACCCGAGGGCAAAGCCTACAGCGACAAGAAAAATCCAGCCGCCATATACCTCTGGCGCTTTATCGGAACCCATGGTCCGGATCTGGTTATTGACCTGCGTAAGGGCGATGGATTTTCAATCCGGATGGGTAAACGTTCAGGAGGAATCGACAAGGCGCTCGCCAGGGCACTCAAGGCAAAAACAAACGCCATTCCAGACTCCGGACTCGCCTCGGCACTGTGGCGCAATAATCCCGCCGGGGTCGGCAGGGTCCCCGCCATCCAGGTCACTTCAGGGAACAAGGGGGGCGATGCCATTCTTGAGCACATTCTCACCCTTCTTAAGGAAATGCCGGACGGACTGCCCCTATCAAAAGCCCGTGCCCAGCTCCAGGCCCGTGCCAATCGCACACCCATTGAGACCGCACACAATCTGGCGCAATACTACGGGCAGAACCCCGCGACACAGTACATCCCGGCCCTCGCACTGGTGGGCCGCCTTCGCCTGTCTGAACTGGACAACGCCACCGAACACCGGGCCGCTGTCACCAGCCTTCTTCAACCCTATGCAAACGGGCAAAAAAAGGCTCTTGGCAAGGGTGTTTCAGGGGTCAACCTTGCCGGGCACCTCGCCATCGCCGAGCTGGCCTTTCGTGAAAAGAACCAAGCCCTGGTCCGCCTGATCGAGGCCGCTGCCCAGCGTGCCCATGAGTCCCGCAAAAACCCGAAGGATCCCGTTTCCGGGCACAACCAGATGAGTGACTCCGTCTTCATGGTCTGCCCAATCCTCGCTGCCGCCCATGCACTCACAGGCAAGGCGGAATACCTTGAAGACTGCCTTGCCCATCTTCGATACATGCGAAAAATTGACCTTCGAGATGATGGAATCTACCGTCACTCCCCACAGGATGAAGCCGCATGGGGACGCGGCAACGGCTTTCCCGCCCTCGGCCTCGCCCTGAGCCTCAGCTACCTGCCCCGGGATGCCCCGGGCCGTGATGAAATCCTCCAGGCCTTCCGCACCCACATTGCCGCCCTCGCGAAGCATCAGGACCCGACCGGCATGTGGCACCAGGTCATCGACCACCCGGAAAGCTACCGTGAAATGACCTCGACCTGCATGATCACCTTTGCCATGGCACGCGGAATCCGCATGGGCTGGCTTGACCGCAAGGTATACGAGCCCCATCTCCGGAAATCGTGGCCCGCAATCAACCAGCGCATCGGCACCGACGGCCATCTCATTGACGTCTGCACCGGCACCGGTAAACAGAAAAACCTGCGCGCCTACCTCGACCGTACCGCCATCCTCGGCAAGGATTCACGAGGAGGCTCCATGGCACTCCTCGCCGCCACCGAGATGGCCGCTTTAAAATTACAACCCAATCGTTGATCCAATCATGAAACACCTGACCCCCCTCCTCTTGATTCTGGCCATCCCCCTCCTTGCGGAGGATGCGGCCCCAACCCATCCGCCAATCGTCGATCCGGGCCAGCCCGGCACACCGGAAAAGGCCGGTTCCGCACCCTCTGACTCCGTTGTACTCTTCGACGGCAAAAGCTTCGACCATTGGGAAGGCACACGCGGCGGTGACAAGACCGTCAAGTGGAAGCTTGTCGGCGACGGTTCCATGGAAGCCGTCAAGGGCGGCGGCTCGATCAAGACCCGTGAACGCTATGGCTACGGCCAGTACCACGTAGGGTTCCGCACGCCGGAGGTGGTCAGGGGGAACAGCCAGGGACGCGGCAACTCCGGCGTCTTCCCTATGGGCAAGGCCGAGGTCCAGGTCCTCGATTCCTACGATAATACAACCTACCGCGACGGACAGTGTGGCGCCATCTACAAGCGCCACGTCCCCATCGTCAATGCCTGCCGCAAGCCCGGCGTCTGGCAAACCTACGACATCATCGTTCACCCGCCACTGCTTGACAGTGGAGGCAAAAAACTGCGCAATGGTTCCTATACCGTCCTCCACAATGGCGTCCTCATTCACGCCTATGCAGAGGTCAATGCCAACAATGCCAATGACAAGGGCCAGCTTTCCCTCCAGGACCACGGTAATCCCGTTCGCTACCGCAACATCTGGTACCGTCCCTGGACCGAACCCCTCCCACGCCCCGTCAAGAAGTAACCTTCATTCATTATAACAAAATGCACAAGTTCATCTCCCTCCTGCTCCCCGCCATCCTGATCGCCCAGTTTGCCTCCGCCGAGGTCAGGCTGCCCTCCGTGATCGGAAGCCACATGGTGCTCCAGCGTGACGAAGCCGTCCCCATCTGGGGTTGGGCCGAAGCCGGGGAGGCGGTCACCGTCGAGTTCCACGGCAAAAAAGTATCCGCCAAGGCGGACAAGGATGGACGCTGGGAGGTCAAGCTCCCCGCATCCAAGGCAAATTCAAAGGGTACGAAGCTAACCATCAAGGGCTCCAATGAAATCGTCCTTGAGGATGTACTGGTCGGCGAGGTATGGCTTTGCTCCGGTCAATCCAACATGGAGTGGACCGTATCACGATCGAGCAATGCAAAGGAGGAAATCGCAAATGGGAAGCATCCCCTCATCCGTCATATCAAGGTCCCACACAAACTGAGCCTGAAACCTGAAAAAGATGTGCCCACAAGCGGTTGGCAGATATGCGCACCAAATACCGTGGCAAACTTTACAGCAGTGGGCTACTACTTTGGACGACACCTGATGAATGAACTGGATGTACCTGTGGGTCTTCTTGGGTCAAACTGGGGAGGAACCCGCATCGAACCATGGACCCCTGCCGAAGGATTTAAGGCAGTTCCCGCCCTAAAGGAAAGCCATGCAGACAAACTGGAACAATTCGCAAGTGGCAAGCCGGGACGGGGAACCCCGACCCATATGTACAATGCCATGATTTCACCACTCATTCCCTATGGCATCCGAGGGGCTCTCTGGTACCAGGGTGAATCCAACAATGGTGAAGGCAATCTCTACCACGAGAAAATGAAGGCCCTCATCGCAGGATGGCGTAGTGTCTGGAACAAGCCTGATCTTCCCTTCTACTTCGTCCAGCTCGCTCCATTCAACTATCGTAACAGAAACCCCAAGGACCTGCCCGGAATCTGGCAGGCCCAACTGGACACCCTCAAGGTTCCCCACACCGGTATGGCCGTGACCACGGACATCACCACGGTGAATAACATCCATCCGCCCAACAAGCAGGACGTCGGCAAGCGCCTCGCCCTCTGGGCCTTGGCCAAGGACTATGGCCAGAAAGACATTGTCTACACGGGACCCCTTTTCGACAAGGCGGATCATTCCGAAGGCAAGGACAGCATGACCGTGCATTTCAAGAAGTTGGGAGAAAAAAAAGGGGGAACGAAGCACCACGGTCTCAAGACCTCAGACGGCACCCCCCCAAGTCACTTTGAAGTGGCGGGTAAGGACGGTGTCTGGCATCCGGCAGAAGCTTTGATCGTTTACGGGGATCACGTTGTTGCCCGTAGCAAGGAGGTCAAGGAACCTGTTCACGTACGTTTTGGATGGGATCATAAGGCGACCCCCAACCTCTTCAACAAGGCAGACCTCCCCGCCTCCCCCTTCACCACCGAGAAATAATTCATGAGTGACAAACCGGAAAGGTTTTTGACAAATCCAGTCGGTAAGGACATATAACTTACATGCTTAATCTCTTTGGAGAATCGGGAGGATCCTTCTGCGACGGAATGTCGCGGAGATCCTTCTTAAGCATCGGGTCACTCGGTTTTGCCGGGGCCACCCTCCCCGGTCTCCTGAAGGCCGAGAAGGCCGCGGGCACCGGTCGGTCGCAGAAGGCGATCATCAACGTCCTGCTTCCCGGAGGCGCCCCGCACCAGGACATGGTTGACCTTAAGCCGGACGCCCCGTCGGACATTCGCGGTGAGCTCAAGCCCATCGCAACCAATGTCGACGGCATCCGGATTTCCGAGCTCATGCCACGCATGGCCTCCATGATGGACAAGTTCGCCATCATTCGTTCCATGGCCGACTCCCAGGGTGGGCACGACCTTTACCAGTGCCTGACCGGATACCCCCGAAACTTCAAGGGCTTCGGGGGCGGCACCCCCTCCATGGGCGCATGGATTTCACGGCTCCATGGAAACGAGGGAAACAGCATACCCTCCCACCTGTCGCTCATGCATCCCACGGGTCACATGCAATGGGGCGATCCCGGTGAGGGCGGGTTCCTGGGTATGGCCCACCGCCCCTTCCGTCTGGGCAGGGGCAAGGACGACAACTCGACCGTGAAGAACGTTGAGAACATGGTTCTTCGGGATTTTTCCCTTAATCGCCTGCAGGATCGTGAAGCCCTGCGGAGATCCTTTGACAACCTACGAAGGGATATCGACCACTCCGGGAACTTTGAAGGCCTGGATGAATTTTCACGCCAGGCACTCGGCATCCTGAGTTCCTCCAAACTTGGTGAGGCCCTCGACCTCACAAGTGAAGACCCGCGCACCTTGGAACGCTACGGCAAACCGGACCCGGAATGGCGGGCTGACGGCGCACCCAAGATGACAACCAACCTTTTATTGGCACGTCGACTCGTCGAGGCTGGCGCCCGCTATGTTTCCCTGAATTTCAGCCGCTGGGACTGGCATAGTGAAAACTTCAAGCGTGGCCGCACGGACATACCGATGCTCGACAAGGCGCTTTGCGCTCTCGTGGAGGACATCCACGACCGGGGCATGGAAAAGAATGTGAGCATTGTTTGCTGGGGTGAGTTTGGTCGTACCCCGAAAATCAACGCCAAAGGCGGACGTGACCACTGGCCCAAGGCCAACTTCTGCCTCCTCGCCGGCGGTGGAATGCGTACCGGCCAGGTGATTGGTTCCACTGACAAGCATGCCGCGGAACCCGACGATCGGCCCATCAAGTTTCACGAGGTTCACGCCACCCTACTTCACAATATGGGCGTCTCACCCAACCATGACAGGATATTTGACCTGCATGGTCGACCACACTCACCGGTTCCCCAGGAGGTCAAACCCATTGCTGAACTGATTTAACCCACTCAATCAAGATTCCAGACACACTTCATGAAGTTACTGATCCCCCTCCTGCTGCTCCCCACAATCGCGTTCGCCACCCCGGACCTCAAGCCAATCCTCAACGGTAAAGATCTTGCAGGCTGGGCTGTCCCCAAGGGCAATGACCAGGCCGGCTGGTACAAGGTTGAGGACGGCATCCTCAAGATTCGAAGCGGCCCGAAAAAAAGAGGCTCCGTCCTGTGGACCGAGAAAAAATTCCGTAACTTTGTCACCGAGTTCGACTTTCGTTTCGGTGAAGGGACCGTCGACTCCGGCGTCCACGTCCGCAACAGGGACCAGATCCAGATTGGCATCTCCGGCTCCCTGAAGCGCGACATGACCTGCTCCCCCTACATTCCCGGCAAGGGTTATCCGGTCGAGGCCAAAAACATCAAGAAGCTCCTCAAGGCCAAGGACTGGAACACCATGCGCATCCAGGCCATTGGAAAGAAGTACACCGTCTGGCTCCAGGGCGAGGAGGTCATGACCTATGAATCCGGCTCGGCCATCGCCGAGGGCCCGATCGGCATCCAACTCCACGGCAGCCGCGTCATGGGCATTGACTACCGCAATTTCAAGGTGGCAGAACTCCCCTGAGACGGGACGTCCACTTCAGGCAATAATCCCCACCTTCATCCCCATCGGAAATTTTTGTTTTCCGAACCCATCATCCACGACCCATGCAAACCCTTCCCACTCTCCTTCCACTCCTCCTGCTTTTGCTGCTGCCGGCCACCGCGCCCGCCTTTCCCAAGATCCCCGAGGCGGATGGTGCCCGCAATCTGGAGGAATTCGGCAAGACGTTCTCCAACCGGGAGGAATGGCAGGCCCGCGCCAAGAGCATCCGCGAAGGCATCCTGAGCGGGGCCGGGTTGGTTCCATTGCCCAGACGCACCCCCCTCAATACCTACACACACTCCGTCAAGAAGATGGACGGCTACACCGTCGAGAATGTACGCTTCGAGAGCCTGCCCGGATTCTTTGTCACGGGCAACCTTTACCGTCCCGATCGCAAGGGAAGCCTGGACAGCTTTGCCGGCATCCTCTGCCCCCACGGGCACTCCAAAGAGGGTCGGATGGCTGAATACACACAGGCCCGCTGCGCATCCCTTTCCCGCATGGGCGCAATCGTCTTTGCCTATGACATGGTCGGCTGGAACAAGGACGCCACCCACGTGGACCATCGCAGGGACAAGAATGTCTTCGCCTTCCAGACATGGAACAGCATGCGAGCCCTCGATTACCTCCTCAGTTTCCGGGAGGTTGACCCACGACGCATCGGCGTAACCGGCGAATCCGGTGGCGGCACCCAGACCTTCATGCTCACGGCCCTCGATGCTCGCGTACGGGTAGCCGCACCCGTTGTCATGGCCTCAGCCCACTTTTATGGAGGGTGCAACTGCGAGAGCGGCATGCCCATCCACCAAAGCAAGGACCACAAAACCAACAACGCGGAGATTGCCGCCATGGCCGCACCCCGACCCCTGCTACTGGTCTCCGTTGGCGGCGACTGGACAAAGAACACCCCCAAGGTCGAGTTCCCGTATGCCAAGCGAATCTACAGCCTGATGGGCTCCCCGGGCAACGTGGAAAACCATCACCTCGCTGATGAAAAGCACGGCTACGAGTTCTCCAAGCGCAAGCCCGTCTACCGGTTCTTCGCCAAGCACCTCAAGCTTCGACTCAGCCGGATCACCAATGAAAAGGACGAGATCACCGAGGATTTCTTCAAGCACCTCCCCCAGGAAAAGCTCCTGGTCTTCAACGAGGAGCACCCACGGCCGAAAGATTCACTCCAGGGTTCCGAGGCCAGCCTGGCCGCCCTGCGAAAGGCGCAGGGTAAAAAATAAAAATGGTAGGGATGGCTCGCCGATCGGTCCGTCTTTAAAAGGGAGAAGGATGAAACCGGGTTTCGTCCCTGCTGCCCTGCCCTACAGGATCTTGTAGAACTGCTCCCAGCCCTTGCGGGGGGTTGGGCCTTCAAGAAGTGCGTTGGCCTTGTCGTTCCCGATGCACTGCTCCCTACTGATGTCGAAGCTCAATTCCTCGTTCAACTTCTGGCAGACGATTCCCAGCATCATGGTCTTGGTCAGGTCGCCCGCGATACTGAAGGGCGAACGGGTCTTGTCCTCCCCGAGGCATGCGGCGGTAAAGCTGGCCTGGTGATTGAACTTGGGGTTGCTGGTGCGAAGGTGCTCACGCATTTCCGTGCGCTTCTCGGT
>Ga0209660_1001110_pt1 | contig 14664 bp, 13 predicted proteins | sample SaaInlV_100m_DNA_2_FD_184659 | JGI IMG/M metagenome (GOLD analysis project Ga0209660, IMG submission 184659) | Marine microbial communities from expanding oxygen minimum zones in the Saanich Inlet - SI072_LV_100m_DNA (SPAdes) (version 2) | ecosystem: Environmental > Aquatic > Marine > Intertidal... | reverse complement strand
TTTTGATATTCAGCCCGGTGAACATTATAGTAATTCTGTTTTATCGGATTGTCAAACGCCTCTTTCTTCTTATCATTCTTCTTATCCGCTTTATACAATATCACTATAACACCTAAAGTTGCCAAAGCACTAAAAATAACCTTTAAATTTCTTTTATACAAAAATGCTAAAAGGGAGATGATAATTACCGATCTTGAAATAGCATTTAATTTTCTAGCCATGCTCAGTTTTTTCGCAGGCCAAAATTCTTTGAATTGTTCCATATCTACTAATATTTTTGGATCTTTCAACCAAAAGATGTCTGACATTAATATAATATATACTTATTTTTTATTCTTTTTCTTTTTCCTTCGTCTTTTTTTCTTTTTCTTTTCACGCGGTGTTTTCTCTACTACTGCCGGTTTCATTTGTTTCATCATCGCCTCCATCACTTGCTTTTGTTTTAATCGCTCCCGCATTTTTTCCTTCATTTTTGTTTGACGGAGATTTGTATTCATCATATTCTGAAATGCACCCATGTTCATCTTCGCATTTTTTCCTAACGGCATACCCATATTCGCCATCATTTTTTGCATATTTTTCATCCCCGGCATTGATTTCATCTTCGACATCAATTCAGACGCCTCCTTCATTAATTCACTTTCCTTAATATCACCCTTTTTTAACTTCGCATCTAATTTTCCACCCACCTTCTTCACCAAACCCATCAACTTTCCCGGACTCTTGAACAAATTCTTAAACAAATCACCTACAGACGATAAATCTTCTTCCCCATCCAAATTCATTTCATTAACCGTCTCTTCTGCTATTTCTCTCGCCAATTTACCTAAATTTCCACCTAACAATCCACTTATATGACTGTGCAACTCATCTGGATTCGGTAAATCACTTGAATTAAGACCATCTAAAGGAACGTTGCTTACATCAAACATCTCTGATATCTGATTGATCGATTCCTCCAATTTATTCTTAAATTCACTCTCATCAATTTCCTCAAATAACTTTGCTGTATCACCAAAAAAATCCCCACCATCCCGCTCAGAATTAACTATCGAAAATAATATCAATTGCAAATATTTCCAAATAATTGTACGTGTCTTATCACTAATATCTTCCTTCCAAATCTTATAAAATGATATGCCCGGTAAAAAAATATTTTCAGGCGTTTCATCCTTAAATGTCTCTTCATTCTGATACAATATATTGAAAAACTGCGAAGGGTAAATTTTTCTACAATACTCGTATATAAATTCCCCGTGCACCGTATCTATTTCCCCTTCGAGTATGTTTTTTAAACCAATGTGTAAATTTTCCTTGTATTCAGGAAAAGTGCGCAAAATATCCACAGTAAAGTCCTTTATTACCTTAAAAAACTCGCTCTTATCTGACATTTATATATGATTAGTTTTATTAGTTTTTAAATCAAACTAATCTATTTATACATATCACTTAATTTTATCAAATTTTGCAAATATTTCAATGCCTTCTTTTGATCCTTTTCTGATAACCGTTTTACATAATCTCTTATTTTTTCCACAATATCCATCATCTCTTCAATATTGTTAAAAGAAGCATCCACAATATCACTTTTATAATCTTTGTTCAAAAAAAAATGTAATTTACCGCCCAATATCTCATTTCTATAACGATCAGAAACATACCACTTCCATGCCATAATAATTGATTTAGGGTTTATTTTCCTATAATTACTTATACAATTCCGAGCGGTTAATAAATCAATATCGTCGTTAAAAGTACTTGCTAAATCATCAAAGAAATCAATCAAATGATCATTAAAAACCCTCAATACATTACTCATAATAATATTATTTTGAGGTTTCTTTTTATGTTTTTTTAATTCCTATATTTACATTACGCTCTTTTTGGATTTTATTAATGTCTAATGTCGGCTTTTTTACCATTCCTGTTTCAGGAGGTGTTTCTATACTAACACCACCGTCTAAAGTAGCATAATTATGTAGCATTCTCAAACCACCACAACCCTTAGCCATTAAGTCTTCCGCCGGCGTATCCAAAAATGAAAATTTATCTGATATTATCTCATTTTCATTACTGAATGAAAATGCTAAAGGTTCGCCACCCATAATCATCGATTCAACACTTTTCTTTTTTGGTCTTATAAATTCCTTAATTTCTTCTCCAAATAATACACGATTCCCCCTATTTAATAATAATAAAGCAGGAACCTTCATCACATTTGGCGGAAGCAAAATTTTTGCACCATTGTCCAAAATCACATTTATTTTACCGTTTTTTTCCTTTACTCTATTGTCAATACATACAAAATGCATATCTTTTTTCACCTCCATCCTCGATAATATAAATAAAATATCTTTACTGTGATTACAATGATTACTGTAATATAAAATGCTGTTCATATACTATTATACTTAAAGCAAATTATGTTAGAATTAAACTCAAAAATTGATTTAATAAATTTTTATCTTATTATAATATCAAATGATTCCTTCCATTAAAAAAAAAACAGAAGAAAATAATACTCTAACATTCACCCTTTCTAATATAAATACCAGTTTAGCCAATGCCGTCCGAAGAACCATTATTTCCGATATACCTCTTGTTGTGTTCAAAACATTCCCCCATTCTGAAAATCTCGTCGATATACATAAAAATACCACCCGCCTTAATAACGAAATACTCAAACAACGACTTGGATGTATTCCTATACATATCGATGATCGCGATTTCCCCATACAAGACTATATTGTCGAGATGAATGTCACAAATACCACAGACAGTATCCTATATATCACCACCAAAGACTTCAAACTGAAAAATATTAAAAGTGGTAAATATGCCACTGAAAAAACCAGAAAAAAAATATTTCCACCTAATCCTATCACTAAAGATTATATCATTTTTGCACGGCTAAAACCTAAAATTTCAAGTGATCTTCCCGGAGAAGAATTGTCATTGACAGCCAAATTATCGTGGGCCACCGCCAAAGAAAGCGGAATGTTCAATACCGTCTCCACTTGTTCTTATAGAATGACCCCCGATACAATCGTCCAAGATCAACAGTGGAGCGAGATTTCCAAAGGAGAAAAAAAACCCAAGGACGCCAAAAAAAATTGGCTTCTTCTCGATGGAAAAAGATGTTGTAAGAAAGATAGCTTCGATTTTATTGTAGAATCCGTCGGTATTTATACAAATAATGAAATCGTTTCCAAAGCCTGTTCTATCATCATCAATAAATTAACATTTATTTCCGAACAATCCGTCCAAATAGCAAAATCACCCGTAACAATACCCAACTGCTTCGATATAAAACTAGAAAATGAAGACTATACAATCGGAAAAATTATCGAATATGTCCTCTATACCGATTATTTCGAACACGATAAAGTTCTCAGCTTTATCGGATTTAAAAAGGATCACCCCCACGATCTTCACAGCATCATCAGAATCGCCACTATAGAACCTGGTAATGTTACAACTGTTCATGGCTATTTCGTCGATTCATGCAAAAAACTAATCAAACTATACCAGAAAATTCAACTCTTTTTCGAATAACACCTCTTGTCATAATTTATAACATACATCAATTGTGCAGGAGCCAAACACTTCACATATTCTATCACCACCTCCCTCGAAACATTCCCTTTTTCTAATCTCAATTCATTCATATATTTTTCATGCAAATTTATCATATGTGGTCTATATTGACGCGGGAAATTCTGCAAAGCTTGCGAATGATTCACAAAACAATACAAATAATTCTTCCATAATTGCACAGTCCATCTATGCAAATCATCCCTCAAATCCTCGAACTCTTTTTTATATTCCGGATAATACTCCAAAAATTCCCTCACCTTATCCATCTTTCTTAACGAATAATACTGAAATTGCATCTTCGGATTATTACCCTTCAACTTCCTCACATTCTCATAATTTGGATTCCTAAGTTTTGCCCTCGTACCATCAGGCGCCCATATCATCACACCCAACGTATTCCAATCTGTTGACGAACTCGCATATTTTCTCTCCATTTCTTCCCAACACGTATCCCCCCCATACTTGTTCGGTACTTTCACAAAATTTCTTATATCATCAAACGCCTCGCTCATCTTATCCATTTTCAACACTTTATAACCATCCATCTTATAAATACCTATTAATACCATTTCCGACTTGTCAAACGGAATCACAATACGATTTTCTGGATGCTGCATCACAAAAATATAACTATAGTCTTGATTCAAATGTTGAAACGAAAAATGATTCGTCGCCATAGCTTCTACCGTTAACTCCCTGAATGTCTTCTTATTATCTCTATAAAATTTACTATTTGCACCAATACAAAATCGTGTAGAGACTTCCCAACTGCCATTATAATAAAAACAATGAATCATCGTACCTTCCACAAATTCCTCTCTCATACAATCCTCAAATTTATATCGTTCCTTAAAATCTTCATAATTCATCGATTTACTAGGAGAATATGATAAAATACTATTGCCATCCGTTATTACAGACCTAAACAAACCCAAACTATTATAATCTTCTTTTACCAATTTCTTTTTATCATATTTCATCACATACAAATCCCCCTTTTTCTTTATTAATACTCCGTCTACATATATTTCACCTTTAATAAGCTTCTTTATATCACACTGTTCTGATAAATCTATCGTCATATCACTAATACTCCTATATTCTCTTAATATTGTTTTGATATATAAAAAAATTTCTACCGTATTTATAAGACAATGTCCACTACAAAGATTTCAATAGAATTGGGAGACATCATCAAAATAAATTCACCTAACAATACCGATGTAGATAACAAAATATTTTTAGTCAAATATTTAGATGATGACGTTCTTGAACTTATACACCATACAACACTCAAAATGTTACATTTTTCACTTTCCAATGGAAATCTACGCGACGAATCCATTGTATCTATCTCCATTCTAAACAAAGCACCCGCAAAAGGCTACGCCAAGCAAAACAAACTTCTCCCCAATAACTGGATCGACATACATATCCAAGGAGATATCCCAACCATCATTGTTGGACAAATTAATAGTTTAGAAGAAGATATGATCGAAATCGAAACCTATCCCGAAAAAATAAAAATTTTCATCGATTTCGCATATAAAGGACTCCCAAAAAACCCACCCATTGCCAACATTAACCTCCGCAATAAACCCGCAAAATTAATAGAAGAAGAAAAATCAGACGAAACGACTGATCAAGTACCCGATCTTACCCTCCAAGAACAATTAACCGAAATAATATTAGGAGAAGACGACCTCGTCTTTGGCGAAGAAGGAGAGATTGATATCCTCGTCGAAGTACCCGAAGACGAAAAAATATATAGCATCAAAGCACAAACCAACGATCTACTTGATGATCTTCTAGGACACATCAATAGTAATAACACAAAAGCCATTAATAATATCCACCTAATGGTCGAACGATTTAAACAATTAAGAACCACCTTCTCAGCCTTCAATTCATACGGAAGCATCCAAACTGTACAACGCCATAGTGATATACACACACCCCTCGTACATGAACTTTTCCATCTAAACAAAGCCATTCCTTGGATGATACCCATTTCTAAAAATACTAAAAAATTATTCGATACAGATGTAGATGAAGAAGCAGATGCGGTAGGTATGCCCCTAACCGATATATTATACAAAATTAATGAACAAACAGAAAAATTCAAACAAAATGATGCCCCACAAAACAAATATGATTATTTCATACGAAATATTACTAATCTATTCATACCTTATCATGAACCCATCTCAACGCTCGATACCATCGAAACCAAACCGGTTCAAACAAACATCACAACCATAGTTGATAATCTAGATGATTTATATTCCTCTGTCGCCATCAATAAAGGCGACGGCGGCGTCGTACGAAAAAAACGTTTTTCACAACTTGTCTATACAAAAGGACTACAACGACTCTTTGTTGAAAATATACGCGGCTCAAAAATCAAAATGGAACATATACCCCTCACTCATAATGAACCAATGACTATCAAAGGTTTTATACAATTCCCTTATAATATACTTAAATATTCCAACATTTTTTCCCCCTCCACTTCCATTTTACATAAAGCTCAACTCAATCTATCTAATTTTATATACTCTTCCATACTTCGCAAAAATACAGAACTTGTCACTTTAACTGTCAATAATTTGGAAAAACCCATCACATATTCAAACCAAGGTCCTAATGAATTTAGTTTTCTTACACATATAAAAGAAATACTCCTTAGTGATAAACTCATGCAAACAGAAAATTCAGATAAATATTTACAATTCATCCAAACAATCGTCCCAAAACCCACACAACTGTTCAAACATATACAAAACCACATTCAACAACATACTACACTTCTTAACATCGTCAAACATCTTGAACCATTCATGATCTATGAAGATGATATCGGCATTTCTCTCTATAAAGAAATTAAACAATTCATATACAAAAATATATCTCAGAATAAAAAAACACTCATTGCCACACGCAGACAATACAATATATTCCAAAATTTTACCTATAAACATACCTTCAAAGGATCACCTTTATTAACACTCAAAGAACTACAACCTTATAATATCACCAACGGAACTTCTTCCGAAATATTAAAACATATACTCACACTCGATAATGGAAAAACATTCTTTGATTTCTTAGCACTCGAAAATATTGATCTGTTTTCTCTACAAAATATCGATGAAGAAATAAAAAAACATATCCTACAAAAAAAAAAAACACCCGAAGAAGAAAAATGCAAAAATCTAACCATCGCAAAACAATATATCGACTATGACGAACTTACAGATGACAACAACAACATAAATACCTTCTTCGATAAAAAATATGATACTACACACTACGACATATTAGATGAATACAAAACAGATATTGAAAATCTTAAACAACCAGACGCACTCTCATTCCTCATTGACCAACTCACCACTGTCGCAGGTCTTGATACCACCTACGCAGAAGAAGAAGCCGCCGCCCTTATTGAAGGTAAGCGTAAAGTACGAGATGGACAGTATGCCTTCATGCAAGATGACGATACTGGAAAAATACATTATTATAAGAGAGAAAGAGAGAAATGGGTCCACGCGCCATCATTAGAAAATACACAACCCGGATTCTTCTGCAATATGAAAAAAAAATGCATGCTGGTTAAAGGACAATGCAAAGACAATACTGAAGAAGCAAACTACTTGGATAAAACACGCCTTGAGAATATACTTAATCATTTCAATACAAAATATAATCTTTCCAAACAAGATCTCTCAAACAAATTAGAAAAATTACTAGAGAGAAATAAAGCCAACCTCCCCCTCATACACGCTATACAACAAACAAACCGATTCAAATACAATATCAGAAAAAAACGAATAGGATATACACTCAAAGATATCGATATACCCATTTCACCGCGAACCAATCTCCGAAATCGCATTTTAACCATCTCCGATATCGCCAAAAAATTTGATTTTATCAAAAAATTTGTCAGCCATTATTGCAGAGAACCCAGCGACGATGAAAATAAGTTTTGGTTTTATTGCCATGAAACAAATACACCCCTCCTACCAACTTTCTTTAAAAAACTCGCCGATTCTTTCCATAATGGCGCCTACCCCATCGAATTAGCTCGCATTTCTAGAGATCAAGGCGAATTAAGCGACGATGGTGAAGCCATTATAGATAAGCATAGTGGCTATATAATCCGCCCTATCGATTTCGATGTAGCCGAAGGATACGACGAAGTCGGGTTCAAAGTTGTAACACACGAAGTTCTCAAAAAAACAGCCAGAGACTTCATATTGTCAGAACCCACAAAAGTATACAAAATAAAAGACGCACAGACCGTCTCCAATATCTTCCACATTATTTCCGAATTAATGGGACTTTCCATACAAAGCGAAGAAGAAAATATCATCCGATTCGTTATCGATATATTGAAAAAAAAAGTACCTCGAAGAACCAAATATCAAAAATTACTCGCCAAAGCCGGATCAAAAAAGAAAAGATTACCCACTTATGAAGAATTCTATGATGATGCTCTCCTTACCTACACAATCTGTTATATTTTAATTACTACACAAACCATCATGCCTTCCATTATTACCAAAAAAACATACCCCGGATGCAAACGCTCTTTTAACGGATTTCCATTAGGCGACGAAGATGACCCCTCCACCATCAATTATTTTGCTTGTGTTATTATAAATCTAAGTTCCGAAACAAGACCTTGGAATACACTCCGCAAATATATCGGGAAAAAAGGAAAGAGAGAAGAAAAAATAGCTAAATTGTCCAAAAAAATAAATATATTCATCAAAAAAAAATTAATTACTATCCCCGATGTCATGAACAAAATTATAGCCAAGAGAGAATATATCTCCACACAACCTGACCAATCTACAATCCCAAAAGAACATAATGTTATTTATTGGACCACTTTTCTACCCCCCCTCACTCTTCCAAAAATACCAAAACAACAAAACGTATCCAATACATTCGAGGATTCCCTCCAAAAAGACATAAAAACCGGCAGTAATGAACAATTCGAAAAAATCTCTATCTTACAAAGCAAAATCTATTTCTATTCCCTCGCCATACAAGGACATATACAAAAAATACTCGATCAAGAAGACCCCATTCTTTTAACCGCATCACATGAACCTTATATACAAAACGTATGTTGCAATAAAGATACCAACCATTCCGCCATACATTTCTTCACTTCCAAAAATAATGCCATCCTTTCCGCCAATAAAATTGTACGACATCTCTCCAATATCTTCTATAACTCCATGAATACGGCACCAATCATTCTTAATACCGTAGATACTAAACTCAAATACCCCCCCATACATACCGAATTTTCCGAAGAAACAATCTATTCCGCCTTCATACACTTCTGTAAATTCAATTCCGGCATACCCCTTTCTGATGAATTACAAGATGTTTGCACTTCAAATACATCCAATTTTTCCAATATCGATTCATTAGCTGCTAAAATTAAAGTGCTCAAAGAAGAAGGAAGAATATTCGATATACAAAATCTAAATGCCCTTTTATTAAAAGTTTCCACAATTATCGAAAGACCATCAGAAATACCCATTACACCCATCGATACATTTAAACAAAACACATCGTTGTTTGAAGATTTTGACGAATTAAAACAATTTACCAAATCCATCGGAGAAAAAGGGTCCATTAAAAGCAATGTTGATTTCCGAAATTTTATTCTCGGCAAAACAAGCGAATTGAAAAAGAAAATTATCAAATACATTAATACATACGCCGGCATGAAACGCCTAGAAAAAAGAACCGTTGAAGAATTTATACAACATTTTAGTGATTGGAAAGAGAGAGGAAATGAACTGTATATGAATAAACAAGACGAAACCTTTTTTACTTCACGCTCTTTTGCAATACAAGCCATCAGAAATATATGCAATATATATCCATCTATTATATTAAATCAAACAAATCATACACATGTCGCCCTTTCCAAAAAAATACCAAAACATTGGAAATTAAGCTCCGTTCATCAAAATCAAATGAAAAAAATCGTCGACAATGAACATTCGACCTTATTACCCTTTTTCAATATACCAGAATTTGATACCATTTTACCGAAGATTCAAAAAAACACTCTCTCCGTTCTCTCTTATAATATACCCTTTTCCGTCAATGACAAAAAGGAAAACATTGCATTTGATGGTATTTTAAATAAGGAACTCCTTGAATATTTATTTTTCATTAGTCTCAATGAATATATAGAAGTATCTGAATCCTTTACTGGAGTAGAAGAGAGAAAGAGAGAAACAGACAGTTTCATAACAACCGTAACGGGAGAAAAATATGGGAAATCATTAGCAACAGAAATATTAGAAGGACATCGTGAAGAGTTAAATCAAAAAACCGCAGCGCTCCTTGTTCAGTATTTATTAATGCTCAATAGAAATAAGGCAATCATTGATAAAAATAATAGCGAAATTAATGAACATATTCTTAAGTCCAAGGAAAAAGAAAAAAACGTCATCACCAAAGAATTACAAGATTTAACCATTGAACAAAGAGAAATAGAAAATCTTATGAAATCACACCGTTTAGGTAAATGGGGCGTCGGACAAACCAAAGCATTGTTCGTTTATGATAAAGAACAGTATAATAGAGAAATAAAAGAGCTGGAAAGAATAACAGAAATGGAGTCCAACTTAAGCAAACACGATGACGTGACATACAGGAACAGAGAAATATATACAGACCTTTTTGCACATGACCAAGAAATGGAACAACGGCAACAACAAGAATATGGTGCCGCAATGGCTGCTGTTGCCGGCGATGATGATATTGGAGATCAGGAAGGTGAATCTTTCTATTAAATAATCTATCTATTAATTATTAATGAATAGATTATTTATTCGACGTAATATTACAACTTCTGCTATTGTCTTATTTGTTGCTTTGTTTTGTGCCTTTTTAGCTTTCAAACCTTCTTTTCTTTATAATACTAATGGCTGTTTTAAACGTTTTGGTTTGGGATGTCGCCAAAAAACAGTTATTCCTATCTGGCTTGTTGTATTTATTTTAGCTATTTTATGTTATTTGTTCGTTATGTATTATTTAGCAATGCCCAGACTTAAGTATTAAGCGTCTCCGCCGGCGGCTGATCCACCGGTGGATCAGGTTGAATCACTTGGGTTGCACCGTTACACTCTATTCGCATAGTCAAAAAACGCGACTTCATAATAGCATAAATACCCACCAAAATAAACCAAACACAATTAGCAACAATTCTTTTCGACATCACAATTCTACACAAAATTTGATAGATTTTGTTTGTATTCTGATCTTCACCCGCCTTCCCCTCGATAAATTCCTTGTGGAATTCCCCAGGTAATGTATCAATTATATCAATACATGTTGTAATTTTAGACGCCCATCGATCATATACCTTTTGTTCTCTTATCTCCTTTCTAAATTCCATCATATCACCGCCACAGAAAAAACTTCCAAAAGTATATGAAAAAGGATATGCCAGCTGTTTTACCGCCACAAGTAACAAAATCAACGGCAAGAAAACAATCATATTCGCCTTTATAGTAGCACCAAAAATTTCTAAAAATTTCTCAAAACCTTGTCCAGCACATTTATTGTTGTATGCCGATATATTGCTTTCCAGTTGAATACCTATAATTGCAGCAAAATAAGCTACATAAAAGAAAATAGTCTTCATCTTAGATATTTTCTTTGTAGGATCTTTTACTGTTGGCATAATAATGAGTTTATAGTAATATACAAAGAAAGCCACAGTTGTTAAAATATATAATAAACTTGCTATAAAAGGATCAAACATTTATATATTAATAAGTATAATATTTTTTGATTTTTTACCATTGTTATTTATGAATAATTTACCAACATTAACAGAACCCGGCGTCAAATATTTCTTAAAAGAAACGCTCAAACAATGCCACCAAAAAAAATATGAATATAATAGCCTCGTTTTTAATATTACACTTTTAAGCTTCTTTATCATCTTATTTGGTGGTATATTGTACTATAAATATCGTGCAAAACCAACAGATAAAGAATTAAAAGATAGAAATCTACAGAAACAACAATGGATTCTATCTAAAGTAAAGGAAAATACAGATAAAAAAAATAAAAAGAACATTATCACCGATTTACCGCCCATGGAAAGCCAATTTGAAATTCTTCACAAAAATTATTATTCTATTTAATTATAAATGGATAAATATCAAGAAGCTTTGGAAAATTATTATACAATAAAAGGAAAATATGCCAAAAAAGCTAAAAAAGCTAAGAAAACAAAAAAATGCATCAAATGCAACAAAAATGGTGGTACCTCTTTTACACATAAAAACAGAATTTTAAAAGCCGTTTGTGGAGCTTCAAATAAATGCAAATTACATATCGAGATTAAACTAGCTAAATATGAAAACATCCCCTCATTCCTCGATAAAACATTTCTAATTTTAGAAGAATTAAAAGAAGAAATAATACGAATTAAACTAAATTTATTGTTTACATTCGAAAACAAAAAAAACACAGCTACCGCTTTCAAAAAAATAAAAACAATGTATTCACAACATGTTGAACTGTTTAACGAATTAGAATCAAAAATGAAACATACACATATAGAATCTGAATTGGTTACCGACTTGTATTACTTAATTGATACATACAAAAAATCTATCAATGATTACCTTTCTACAAAAAATACCTCCATATTAAAGGATGCCGTCGAATTATATGTAGAACAAATCGTCCCCAAACAAGAAGAAATACGCGAGTTAATACATATGTCCATGGTGGAGGAGGGAGAAGAATACAGATTAGTAAAGAGAAGGAAAAATTTAGAAAGTTTAGAATATATGGTTGAAAAAGGGAGGGTAATTTCAAATATTGCCTAATATATATATGAAGTTTTTGAATGTACCATTGTTTATCATTAGCTTATCACTCGGTTTATTCGTTGCTTATATTACTGCCCCTTCCCCCGAAGTCATTTATATATACCCCACTCCCGACAATGTTGATAAAATATTATACAAAGATCATAGCGAAACGTGTTACAAATTAGACGTCAATGAAATTAATTGTCCAAACAATTCATCCAAAATACACACAATACCTGTCCAAAATAGGAATAAATAATATCAATCATATATAAGATGTATATACGACGACTTTTATATGGTTCGACCGCAAAAGTATTTATTTCAATCTTGTTGGGTTTAGGTTTAGCTTCTTTGTTTCGAAAAGTGTGTAAGGATCGTGAATGTATTGTCTTTAAAGCCCCCGATCTTTCGGAAATAAAGGAGAAAATTTATAAATATGGGGAAAAATGTTACACATTTAAGGAAAATGCCCAAACCTGCGATGAGAAAAAGAAAATCATCCCTTTTGCGTAAATCAGTCATTTCATCTATCTTTTAATATATAAAATGACTACAAATATTGATGCACTCCCCAGCCAAGTTACTTTGGAAACCAAAGAAATGCCCAAACAATCACAACAACTGTTGTCCAATAAAGATGCACAGCAAATGGTCGAAAATTTACAGATCGCTTCAAATCAAAAAGTTACATCTTTACCGCCACGCGATGTACCCATGCATACAATTCAAGCCGCACTCGATCCACGCACTCAAGCCAATTACATCCCCCCCCATTTGAGACAACAAGCTGCTCAACGTGCGGCTCAAAGAGAAGCTCCGATCGATTATATCCAAGAACACGATACGGTTCAGGAAGTACTTCAAAGAAATCAAAAAAAGGAAGAAAAAATAAGCAACTTAGACGCGTTGTATGATGAAATTCAAACGCCTTTGTTTGTGATGTTATTGTTTTTCGTGTTTCAGATGCCTTTCTTCCAAAAGATTATGATTCGGTTTATGCCAAGTTTGTTTTCGGCGGATGGACATCCCACTTTTATGGGATTTTTAGTTAAAACGTTGCTGTTTGGACTTGTATTTTATGGAGTGCAAAAAACAACACATTATTTGAGCGAAATTTAACGCCTTCTTCTTCGTGATCGTTTCTTCTTTTTACGTCGTCTTTTACGACGTGAAATCTTCTTTTTTTTCTTGCCGCCATGGTATATCTCATCGATCACCGTTATTTCCAAGGAGTTTTGTGGTTTAGTATCTTCTAACCTGTATTCAGGTGGTAAAACAAACATGTAATGATAATAAACAGAAAAACTTGCTATGATCGCAATTTTTTCCTTTAATGAAAGGCGTGTTGTCATAAAGTCCTCAAAACCTATATGGATGAATATGGATATTAACCCTACGTGTGCTATAGCGAGCGCAATAAAAGCACTTGCTATACAATCGGCGGCGAGGTATGCTTGGTCAATTGCTTGGGCGAAATAGTCATCGATCTTTCTTTTTCCGATTACCACCGCCGTCCTCATCCTTCTTTGTATTTCTCTAAAATCGAGAACAGTGAATGTCCACCCCCGCTTCATTACGGCCGAGATTGTATTCCTGAAGACTGTGCTTAGCCACGCTTCGTTATCACTTTGTATGGTGTCGCTTCCATACCCTATACGTCGGTGGGCGGGGTTAGCTTCGGCCCCGAGGCGGGTTACGAATTTTTCATGTAATTGGGCTTGCGTCTCGCTAATCACCTCTGTAACCACCGATGGGATTAGAGTTCCTTGCGACCACATGCAGACGATCAGTCCGGGAACCTTATCAATTTCTTTAATCAATTCCCTGAGGGCCCAGAAAGGCCGCTTGGTCGCCGCTTTTGCCACCCCCATCATGCCAAAATCATAAGTCGTCATTCTGTTGACAATGGCAGTGCTTATCGTGTGTAGTTTGTCCAGTTCTGGTTCACCACCGGGGCGGTGTGCAGATATGGTGGATAAATTCCAACTGGCGTAAGATTCAAGCGCCCACATCAGTCCGATGGACGCTATCAAAAATCTTCCACGTATTAGAACGTTAAGTGCCAACTTGTAGACACGGGCGCTGAAAAGTGCACTTTCCGGATGGAGTACCGCCTCTTCATGCTTGGTGCGTAAAAATCTCTCTGCCCATCCGGTTGCATGTTTATACTTTTTGGAGGCCCACCATA
>Ga0209660_1001074_pt1 | contig 14984 bp, 11 predicted proteins | sample SaaInlV_100m_DNA_2_FD_184659 | JGI IMG/M metagenome (GOLD analysis project Ga0209660, IMG submission 184659) | Marine microbial communities from expanding oxygen minimum zones in the Saanich Inlet - SI072_LV_100m_DNA (SPAdes) (version 2) | ecosystem: Environmental > Aquatic > Marine > Intertidal... | reverse complement strand
TGGAAGCTCAAATTCTGCGGCTTCACTGGGGGTGTCAGGTGCTTCGATTTCCTGTGAGGCAAGATGAGACTTTAGCCCAAAATAGGCACTGAGCCCCGCAGCAAGACCATTGAGGCGAGTGTTGCCTTCTTTTAATCTATGCGCGAGGATGGCTGCCAGATTTAGGCACATTTGTCCGGCGCCTTTATAGTCCTGCAGATATTCCATTAAGTTTTCATGGCTGAGCCGCCATAGCAGTGTACGTTCTTTTGCTTTTACGTTTGCAGTAGCACGCCCTTCGCCAAGAAACGCCATCTCTCCAAAGCATTCACCTTCATAAAGCTCAGCCAATGATTGTTCTCGACCACTCCGAAAATGTGTCTTGTATACGGCAACAGAACCTTTGATCACCACATACAGGTAATCTTGTCCCTGGTCCACCTCCAGAATCAATTCATCTTCTCCCGCCCATCCCCATTCTCCTGCCTCTCGCAATTCTTCCAGTTCATCTGTCGGAATATTTTCAAAAACTCCCTTCGAGATCAGTTTCATGGTCTCGTGTCGTGTCGGATCGTGGTCAAGAAATTTCATATTGGTTTTTTGAAAGCCTCACAAATCCTGATGAATACTCATTTTGTAACAAGCAAATTTTATCCCAGAAAGGGGTCGACAAATGATTAGGCGTTTCTCCATAATCTTTAATGTTTTCATAAAAGGCCATTCTTTGGGCCTATCAATTCCTCAAGAATCCATCTGTTTTTAAATGTCTGACATGAAGAAGCCCTCACCTCTCCTCCTGTTGGCAATCCTTCTTACAAGTCCAGCCAACGTGTTGTTCCCTCAGGGAGCTTCCATGGAAGGTATCACAAGTTCATCCTCCTTTGGCATTACCTATGGGACGATGCACTCTGCATTCCAGAAAGATCTCAAGTTTGAGATAGGAGTGCAAATGGTGGTGGATGCCGCAGTTGAGTTGCTAATCGGTTCAGTTGAGGAGGCTAACCGCCTCTCTATGAACCCCAAACTTTTTGTCGACTCCGTGTTTGACGGTGTGGAACGATCAATCCGGGAAAACTCCAAGCGCGTTGATCTTCAGCAGCGTGAAGAGGATATTCTATATGAAAGGGTGATGGCTGCCTTGCGAGAGCAAATACAATTACTTGGTTCCAGTCTTGCTACTACTGAACCAACACCTCCAGTTGCTCCTCCTACTCCTGTTGTTGTTCAACCGGAACCGTCCCAAGGAACTGATGTAGAGCCTCCAACTCCTCCTGTAGCGAAGCCCAAAACTCCCAAGGCTGTTATTCCGCGACGTACGGATGGTTACTATATTAGTACCTTTACTCATTTTGGTCGGGCTTCTGATGGCGAATTTAGCAGTCCCAATGGTGGAATCAGTATCGACCCCGGAACCACTTGGGGCTATGGTATTGCCGTGGGTCTGAATCGTTCAAATGATATTCGAATGGAAGTTGAGGCCTCGTGGAAGGGTTCATCAGCAAAAAGTAGTAAAGCTGGTGCCAATGATCTGGAGATTTCGTATTACTCCTTAATGATCAATGCCTACAAGGATTTTGACGCTCCTTTTATTGATAATTTGGATCTTTATACCGGACTGGGCCTTGGTTGGTCAGTCGCCAACCTGAGTGGCAATGTTCAAGACTATTCAGTATTTGGAAATGTCCCTGAAACTGGTGAACTTGCATTTGCATATCAGTTTATGGTTGGAGCAAACTATCGTGTGTCAGATCGGCTTTCTGCTATTCTAGCCTACAGACTTTTTAATACCGGTAGTTATAATGGTTATAGTCCATCAGTGGTTCACTTTATCGAGTTGGCCCTTCGGATGGACCTTTAGGAGACTTTGTCTCAGAAATTCCCCCGCATGATACTTGTAATCAGTGGGACCAATCGTGAAGGCAGTTGTTCTGCCTTGGTCTCTGCCCAAGTTGTCGAATTCATCAAGGATTCCTCTTATGCGGCTGAAGTTGAACTGATTGATCTAGTTGATCTTCCTTCCTCTGCTTTTAGCCCCAAGGTCTATAAGGAAAAACCTGCAGAAATTCAGCCTTTTATTGATAAAGTTTTATCGTGTGATGGCATGCTTGTTATTGTGCCAGAGTACAATGGCAGCATGCCAGGGGCACTAAAGTATTTCATCGACCTGCTACCTTCCCCTGAAAGTTTTGAAGATCGACCGGTAGCCTTCATTGGCATTGCCTCCGGGCAATGGGCTGGGCTTAGAGCGGTTGAGCATTTACAACAGGTTTTTGGATACAGAAACGCCCATATCTATCCGCGAAGAGTCTTTATATCTGCCATCCATAACAAACTGGATGAACATGGACAGATTACTGATGGGGACCTTGTCGATCGCCTGCAAAAGCAGGCACAGGGCTTTGTTGATTATTGCAGGAAAACTATAAGCGACTAATTGTTAGACCCTGTTTTGATAGCGGTCTCACGTATTGCAGCCAATATGACTTCTCCCAAGTTCCTTGTAATATTACTGAATAGCTTGGGTAATTCGGCTACATCTTTACCATTCCAAGGCTCACTAAGGCGAAATTGACCATTTTTCCTAAGCCTTGTTTCTGGATTACTTTGATAAACTTGAAACACTCCTTCGAGTATGGCTTCCTTGCCAGCAACTCCTTCAAGGCGTGTGATTTTAAGGTAAACCTCGTATCCAAGGGAACTGGTTCGTCTCCCCGGGTAACTACTTACAGTCCATTGCTTCGGCAGGTTTTCTTGTAGATTGCTGGCCAGTGCACGAGAAATGGAGTCTTCGACAGGTTCCACCCATCTATGTACTTCCGAGAATTGAATCTCTGTTGGAGATTTCCGAATCGCCAGTTTCTTGTTGTCTAGATAGGTTGGTAGATCAATTCTGGAAAAGTATATATGCGGGGTTTCTGAGGATAGGTCAATTGGCTCATTTTTAAAAATCGAGGAATGGTCCAGCAGATGGTAGTTGGAATTATCTGCAATCGGTTGAAGGTTTACGCAACCTGCAAGAATCAAGGAGATCGTTATTAAAAATATTGCTGGTTTGTAGGAATTCATAGACGAACCATTATTGCCGGGTTTTTTTTCCAGAAAGTATTGCGTTAGGGTTACGCTCCAGTAATTCTGCCAACAGGCGAACGGCACGTGCAGCTGTACTTATCTCATTCATTGTAAGAGAAATTTGATGCCGAAAGCCTGAGTCAGAATTAAGGATAGTCTTGGTTTCCTGAGCGATATCGGTCAATTGGTCCAGTGCACTTGAGAGTTCGCTCGAAAGTTCCTTCAAATCCAGTTCCTCGTTGGTCTTGTCCACAAGATCACCAAACTTTTGGGAGGTGTTTGTTATGGAGTCTAACGTCTCCTTTATTGTCCCGTCTTCAATTAACTTTGTAAGTGTTTTTGCCAGTTCGTTTAGGTTTGCCAAGTTTGTATTTAGCTTTTCGACATCAATTTTTTCAATCTTTGCTTGAGCAGTGGTAAGGAGGGTGTTCAGGTTTGTTGTGATTTCACGAAAGTTAATCTGTCCGGCGTTTTTGACAGCTTGGGTGACCGCTTGTCGGATAGATTCAAGGTCAGACTGCAGTGTGGGGATGACCCGCTCGTCCTTGCTTGAGTTTTCAAAGGCATAGCCCGGGTACTCTGCCCCGTAGTAATCAATATCAACAAAGAGGATACCGGTTATCAGACTTTCAATTACAAGTTTTGCGCGCAGTCCACGAAGGAAATCTTCACTGAAGGCACCTTCCTCAAATCCAAATCCTTTTTCAGCAAATAGTTTTTCTTTTTGAATCTCTATGATGACAGGAACCGCAGTCCTTCCATCCTTTGAGTTATATCCTATGTAAGTTTCAACAACGTTCCCGATTGGTACGCCCTTAAATTTGACCTTTGCTCCGAGATCAAGCCCGTTGATCGATTCATCAAAGTAAAGAACGTACTTTTCTGTCTTGGAGAAGGCGGTAGATGATCCAATAAATACGATTCCTGTAAATAACAGAATAGCTGCGCCAATTACGAACAGCCCGATTGCCGTGGTGTTGGTCTTTTTCTTCATTCCAAGAATTTAAGTGCCTAACATAACTTTTTTGCTCATGCCCGCAATCCCTATATCCCTTTGTTAATTATCCGATTCCCTGAAAGATTTAATCCCGACCGGTTGAGGTTAATGAGGAGCTTCCTCTAGACAGAAACTCCCGAACCCCTGAATCGGTTACATCAGCCTTCAGCTTTGTGGGTAATCCTTGTGCGGTCATACGTTTGCTGATTGCGTCCAAATAGATGGCGTGGTCAGCAATCGCAAATATACTGGCCAGCTCGTGTGAGACCACTACGATTGTTGCACCAAGGGTGTCTCGTAGTTGAAGGATTAGTTCATCAAGACGTTTTGAGGTAACCGGATCAAGTCCGGCAGAAGGTTCATCCAAAAAAAGGAAATCAGGATCCAGTGCAATGGCCCTTGCTAGCGCCGCTCTTTTTCGCATCCCGCCACTAAGCTGCCCGGGAAGGAATTCCTCAAATCCGGAAAGCCCCACGAGAGAAAGCTTCAGGGAGACAACATCACGAATTTCCTCTGGCTTGAGTTTTGTGTAGGTTTGAAGGGGTAGGGAGATATTTTCCTCGAGTGTCATCGAACTCCAAAGTGCACCTCCTTGATAAAGCACTCCAAAGCGTTGTTTCATTTCATCCTGCTCTTTTTCAGAAGCCGCAGTGAAATTCATATCACCATATAAAATACTACCTTTTGAGGGTTCATGCAGACCTATCATATGTCTTAGTAGAGTACTTTTCCCGCACCCACTCCCTCCCATGATCACGGTTACTTTTCCTGCTTCGACAATAAAGTTCAAGTCGCGCATCACAACGAATGAACCATAGGCCATTTCCAGATTATTTATTTTTATTTGCTTAGATTTTGGCATAGCCACTGACTTAAATTCCTAAAATGTGAAAAACCACGGCAAAGATCGCGTCCACTACAATTATAAATGTTATTCCTGTTACAACAGATCTTGTTACGGATTGTCCCACGGCAACTGAGCTTTGTCCGCAATTGATTCCATAGAAACAGCCTGAGACTGCCACGACCATTCCAAAAAAGAAACTTTTCATCTCCCCACTGAAGAGGTCCTTCAGACTCATGGCATTTATGGTCTGGGTAAGATACTGGTGGGGCGACATGTCCAACATAAGTACGCCTACTAGATATCCGCCTATTATTCCGATTAAATTCGCGTACATACACAGCATCGGCATCACAAGGATTAAGGCGAGTAATCTGGGTACGACAAGAAAGTCCACTGGGCGGATGCCCATGGTCTTGTAAGCGTCAATCTCTTCCGAAACTCGCATATTTCCCAATTGTGCGGCAAAAGATGCACCTGTTCGACCAGTCATTACGATGGCTGCCATCAGGGCCCCCATTTCCCTAACCATTGCTAGTCCGACAAGGTCAGCCACAAATATTTCCGCTCCAAATTTTTGAAGTTGAACTGCGCCGACAAACGCCATTGTCAGTCCAGATAGCAGGCTTATCAGGCCCACTATGGGGAGGGCTGAAACACTACACTGGTAGAGAATGGTCAAAAAGTCCACCCCCCGAAATATCTTCTTCCCGGTTAGTACTCTTCCGATTCCAAGGGCAACCTCTCCGGTAAAGGATAGAAAGTGCCGAATTCCTTCCAGTATTTCACGGGTATTACGACCGATATTGTTGAGAAATCCGTCTGGTTCGCTTTTTGACGTCGATTCTTTTTCCGGAACTGCGCGGGAAAGTTCCAATAGTTTGCAGACTCCATCGGGAAATGTACTTTCATCCAGTAGAATATTTTTCTTTTCTGCATATTCCATACAGCCAATCAGAAAAACCATTAATCCGGTGTCCCATTTACCTAATTTCGAAAAGTTGAATTTCAGGCACTTGCTTGAACCATCTGGGATCAGGTTCCATAAATCACTGCATCGAGGGCAATGGGTCTTTAACAACCAGTCCCCGGAGACATTTACCATTGCCTGTTCTGCCTCCTTATCGGATACCACTTTGATGGTGGCCTTTATTTGTTCGGCTTGCATGTTCTTCAACTCGGCTTTTTAAGGATCAGGATCGTGGCCAATCCCGCAAAACAATTTTTGACAAAAGAACACCTTTGTTCTGAACGTATCCAAATGGTGCAACTCCCTGGTTGAAGTGGCAAATGTTCCAGATACACTCTCGGGGATTCTTGAACGGATTCTTTTCCATAATGAGGAAAATCATTTCTGTGTTGGTGAACTAACTCCTTCGGGTGGTGGTGCGACAGTAACAATTGCTGGTCGACTCCCTGGTGTCCAGTGTGGAGAGACCCTGGAACTACAGGGTTCATGGGATCATCATTCTCGTTTTGGCCGTCAGTTCAAGCTTTCTGGATTTAGTTCCCGCCTTCCGGCAACCGTTCATGGAATCCGTAAATATCTATCCAGTGGTCTTGTTGAGGGAATTGGTAAGGGATATGCCAACAAGATTGTCGATCATTTTGGCGAGGACACACTTGATGTCATCTCTCATTTTTCAGCTAAATTGCAGGATGTTCCCGGGATCGGGCAAAAGCGTGCCCGACAGATTAAGCAGGCTTGGGAGGAGCAAAAGGCATTACGGGATGTCATGATATTTCTCCAGACTTATGGAGTCGGAACTGCCCAGTGTGTACGTCTCGTCAAGAAATATGGCTCTGAGACTCAGTCCATCCTTGAGACCGAACCATATCGTCTCGCTCGGGAGGTCGATGGAATAGGCTTCCTTACAGCGGACAAGATTGCCCTTAACCTAGGCTTCCCGAATGAAGGAGATGCCCGCCTCGATGCTGGCATACTTCATGCGATGCACACCCTTGAGGGGGATGGTCACACCTGTGCTACACCTGAAGCTTTAAACCGCTCTGCACAGGAACTTCTCAAGACCCGACCCGAAGTTCTTGAAAGTCGTATTCATAGGCTTGTTCGTGATACTGCCTTGGTTGCTTCACCTCCGGATGGTTATCTCCAGTTTCCTGCTACCTCACAGTCTGAGCAAAAAATTACTTCAGGGCTTCACCTCCTTTTGGGCGGTCATTCCAGACTTCCGCCCATTAAAGTTGATAAGGCAGTTGAGTGGGCACAGGAAAAGGCAGGATTTAACTTTGCTCCCCAGCAATCAGCTGCACTTAAAATGGCACTGAATAATCGTGTTTGTATCCTTACTGGTGGTCCGGGAACAGGAAAAACCACGATTCTTAGAGCCTTGGTCTCCATTCTTCGTGCAAAAAAGGTTCGAATCGAACTCGCTTCTCCTACAGGCCGTGCCGCCCAAAGACTTGCAGAAAGTGCTGGGCATCCTGCCCGTACGCTTCATCGCCTGCTCAAGTACGAACCTGCAGAGAATTCCTTTGTCCATGATGAAGGGAACCCGCTTGCCTGCGATTACCTGATTGTTGATGAAGCAAGTATGCTTGATACCCGGCTTGGCGCCGCGCTGTTTACTGCCATTGCGCAAGGGTCGCACCTCCTATTGGTTGGAGATATTGATCAATTGCCATCAGTCGGCCCAGGTAATTTGCTAAAAGATCTCATTCAGTGTGGCTTGGCAACTGTTACGCGACTAGATACCATTTTTCGGCAAGTCGGCGGTAGCAGTATTGTATCAACTGCCCACGATATTCTTGCCGGACGGATCAATCTCCCTGAGGCCGGCATTGGATCGAAGGATCAGGACTTTCACTTTCTTCCGGCGGTGGATGCTCAGGATTGTGTGGATCAGGTTGTGCGTCTCTGCCGGGACATTTTACCCAATCGAGGATATGACCCCTTGAGGCAGTCTCAAGTTCTTGCGCCGATGCACCGTGGTGTGGCTGGTATCCAGAACTTCAATACCATTTTACAGGAAGCGCTAAAACCTTCCAGTCGTAGCCAGCAGGTTTCCGGTACCCAGTTCCGAACAGGGGACAAAGTGATTCAGCTTCGAAACAACTACGATAAGAACCTTTTTAATGGAGATGTTGGTTTTATTGCCGGAATTGATATTAGCTCCGGTCAGATTCAGGTAGAATTCCAGAAGGAGATAAAAGAGTTTGAAAAAGGAGAGTTGTCAGACCTGGCACTGGCCTATGCGATTTCAATTCATAAAAGTCAGGGCAGTGAATACCCTGTTGTTGTCCTGCCACTCATGAAGCAGCACTTCATGATGCTTCAGCGTAACCTCGCATATACTGGAGTTACTCGTGGAAAGACGGAAGTATTTGTTATTGGAGAACCCGAGGCCTACGCCATGGCTGTAAGTAATGCAAAAAGCAATATCCGTCTCACAAACCTGCAGGAAAAAATTGCCTTGGGATAGTTGCTGTCGGTCGGTTGGTTTTAACCGGGATAAAGAATTTCAGCTTGGGAAAAATCTTGCGATGGACTTTTCTTTAGTGATTGCCCTCGGCATGTTCTCCGTGACCTGCTTTTTCATTGTTGTCGAGGTAAACCTTGATTAGCCCGATGCCCCCGAATACCAAAATTGCCAGAATCCATGGCACCATGGCTACCTTGATTAACCGTTTGCGCCGAGATCCACATTTGTGACAAGCTTCTTTACTTTCTGAGTTGTCCGCTCCACAGGATTTACAATCCCAAGTATCAATCCATTCCATTTTTTGTCAGGTTTTCAGGTGATTTAATACCACAATTTGAATGTCCAATTAGTCATGGAAGGCAAGAGGGAAAATCTATAATTTGAACTTTAAGATATGCTAATTTGTGGGATGATGAAAAGTGAGTATCGAGTAGGTTAATAATATTGTCTCAATTCAAGCAATTGTACATACCCAATCGATTTCAATTGTCCCAAATCCTTGAAAGACAAAACATTTCCTTTTATCTGTCTAAATCTATAGGGTGAATCAAAAAAATCTAAAGGAGTTCGTGCTATGGCTAGGCGTGGTTATTCTGTCTTTCCTCGTCTATCTTTCATTTTTGCAGCCACAAAAAAGTGATGATTCACACTTTGTCTCATCTGGGATACCGAATGCGGTTAAGCTCTCGCCAGTTCTTGCGAATAAGGCTTTTGATGATTCTATATGGTTTCATCCATTGGATTTTTTTGACCTCCCAGAGTTTCCTTCAACCGCGAAGGCCGGTGAAATGGTCCTTGGTTTCCCTTCCAAAAAAGATCTTGATAGATTTCTCGATGCTGCAGAGGGGAAAGGGGTTTCTATTCTTGGTTCCATACCAGAGTTGGGATTGGCTCGAGTTTCATTGAACAATCTGCCCGGGTTGGCTGAGTTGGCCTCTGAGTTGCCTGATTCTCAGGATGCATCTCTGAATTATTGGGTCAATGCTCCATCCCCTGCAGTCCCTTTGGATGGTAGTGAGGCACGTTCCTTTGGTGATCAGGCTTTGGAATGGCTTGGGGTGCCGGTATCAAATAAGGACTGGGGGCAAGGTGTCGGTGTGGCCATACTGGATACGGGAGTCTGGACCCAGCATCCTGCTTTTGAGGGTGCGAAGATAACACAAATTGACCTGCTGGAACCGGAGCAATCCATCCCCGGTGAATATGATGGTCACGGGACGGCCGTGGCCTCCTTGATTGCGGGGAATCTGCCTTCGCAACGGGGAATCGCCCCGGCTGCTGAAATCATTAGTGTCCGAGTCCTCGATGGCGAGGGTCGTGGGGATACTTTTACCCTTGCACAAGGAATTGTAACGTCGGTTGATCGTGGCGCAAAGGTTCTTAGCCTTAGTCTTGGTGGCGGTGGTGACAGCTTGGTTCTGCGCCGTGCTGTGGACTATGCATTGGAGCAGGGTGCCGTCATCGTTGCCTCAGCAGGAAATGATGGTGAGGGGCGTGTTACATATCCGGCTGCTTATTCGGATGTTATTGGTGTTTCTGCCGTTGATGCTCAGCGAAAACTGGCTGGATTTTCTAATACAGGGGAGGGGGTCGACCTTGCTGCGCCCGGTATCGGACTTAAGTCTGCCTGGGTGGGAGGTCAGAATGTAAGTTTTAGCGGCACATCAGCATCCGCACCGCTGGTCGCAGGGGCCGTGGCGGGAATTCTCTCCAAGGAACCCCGTCTTTCTTCCTCAGAGGTTTATGACTTACTTGCCATGTATGCAGATGACGGTTACGGAGCGGGAAAAGATATCAATGTTGGCCATGGAGTCCTCAATGTTGAGCGTGTACTTGAGCGCAATCAACACGGTGTTTATGATTTGGCGGTTGGAGGGTTTCATTTTTCTCCACTTTCTTCCGCCACGAGCAATAAGTCCTTTGCAATTAATGTCCAAAATCGAGGTAATGAATGGATAAGGGGTGCGACACTTGACCTTGATGTGGAAGGCAAGAGCAAGCGTTTCTACCTCGGCTCAATGAAACCGGGTGAAGTCCTGACCTCGGATTGGTTCCTTACTCCTGATCAGATACTCAATGAAAAAGGCACTTTAATTAAGGCTCGAGTCACGCCTGATGGTCACCGTGATGCCCGTTCAGAAAATGATACATGGACCTCGCGAATGATACTTCCTGCGAGCTTCTGAATCATGATCGAAGAAAATCATACACGAAGTGTGCGAAAAATCTTGAATTGAATCAATCGCTCACCATCTTTCCCGTTTTCATACATATATTAGCTTTTTTTAAAGGAATTCATGACCACCAGTTCCACCCAATTTGAGGAAAAGGAAGCCATCGTAATCCGTTTTGCCGGAGATTCCGGGGATGGAATGCAGACTGTGGGAGAGCAGTTTACCGACAGTAGCGCATTTGCCGGAAATGATTTGGCAACGCTGCCCGATTTCCCCGCTGAGATTCGAGCGCCTGCCGGGACTCTGCCAGGCGTATCCGGGTTTCAACTTCAATTTGGCAGTCGAGAGGTCAAGACCCCTGGTGATGCACCGGACGCTCTAGTAGCCATGAACCCTGCTGCACTTAAGGTGAACTTGGAGGAACTGGTTCCAGGGGGCCTTTTAATTGTTAATACTGAGGCCTTTAAAAAAAGCAACCTTCTCAAGGCCGGATATGAGAGTGATCCACTAGAGGATGAATCGCTCTCTACTAATTACAAGTTGGTTAAAATCAATATAACCGAACTTACAAAGCAGGCCCTTTCAGAGAGTTCGATGAAACCCAATCAAAAGGCGAGGTGCAAAAATTTCTTCGCTCTTGGCTTCACATACTGGGTATATGACCGCCCTCTTGATCCGACGATAAATTTTTTAAACTCCAAGTGGGGGAAGCGATTGCCAGAAGTTGCGGATGCCAACATCAAGGTTCTGAAGGCTGGATATTACTTCGGTGAAACGACTGAACTTTCGCAGAACCGATACCAGGTTTCTCGTGCCGACAATGCTCCAGGCACCTATCGTAAAATTAACGGTAACGATGCTCTGGTTTATGGTCTTATTTCCGGAGTGCAAAGTGCCTCCAAGGAAATGGTTTTTTCCGGGTATCCCATTACACCTGCATCTTCAATTCTTGAGGGGCTTGCGGCTCAAAAGCATTTTGGAATTAAGACTGTTCAGGCCGAGGATGAAATTGCCGCCATTGGTGTAGCCCTTGGTGCTAGCTTTGCCGGTCGTCTCGGTATCTGTGCCACAAGTGGTCCAGGGATGTGTCTCAAGTCGGAATTTATGGGGCTTTCCGCCATCACTGAGTTACCTCTTGTTATTTGTGACGTTCAACGAGGTGGTCCCAGTACCGGGTTGCCAACCAAGACAGAACAGGGCGATTTACTACAAAGTTATTTTGGCCGTAATAGTGACCTGCCGATTCCCATTATTGCACCGACTTCACCTTCCGACTGTTTCTGGGTGGCAAGGGAATGCGTGCGAATTGCTTTGGCTTACAACACTCCAGTCATTTTACTCAGCGAACTTTATTTGGCAATTGGTTCTGAACCATGGTGTCTCCCGGATTTATCAACCCTCCCGGAAATTCCATCCAATGTTATTCAACCTGGAGAGGAATTTAAAATTTATAAGAGAGATCCCGAGACTCTTGCTCGAAAGGTTGCCTTCCCGGGTATGCCTGGATACGAGCATCGCGTTGGTGGCCTTGAAAAGGATGAGTCGGGTGGCGTTAGTTACGATGCCGCAAACCACGAGAATATGACCCGTATTCGTGCGGAAAAAGTACAGGCGATTGCAAAGAGTTTGCCTCCAACAGAGGTCAATGGTGCTTCTTCGGGTAAACTGCTTGTTTTGGGCTGGGGAGGTACATACGGTGCCATCACATCAGCAGTCAACCGTCTACAAGCTGAAGGTTTCTCAGTAAGCAGTGTGGTTCTTCGGCATTTAAATCCGCTACCACTTGATTTGGAGGACATTCTTTCTCGCTTCGATAAGATTCTTATTCCGGAATTAAATCTCGGTCAGCTTCGTCTACTGATCCAAGGCCATTATCTGCGGGAGACCATTGGCTTTAATAAAGTTCAGGGTCGCCCGTTCACTGTCAGTGAAATGGTAGAGAAGATTCAGGAACTGTTGTAATCCCTATTTTAAAAAAATTATATGAGCACGGAAACCCTCGAATCCCCCCAACCTCTGACTAAAAAAGATTTTGTACCTCCCAATGAGGTTCGCTGGTGTCCTGGATGCGGTGACTATGCCATCCTGAATTCCATACAGAAAACATTTCCGGAGCTGGGTGTCCCTCGGGAGAAATTCGTTGTGGTTAGTGGCATCGGTTGTTCCAGTCGCTTCCCATACTATATGCAGACCTACGGATTTCATACGATCCATGGTCGGGCTCCCACTTTAGCGACCGGAGTCAAGGTTGCTAATCCGGATCTTTCCGTCTGGATGATTACCGGTGATGGAGATGGTCTCAGCATCGGGGGGAATCACCTTCTTCACGTCCTGCGTCGCAATCCCAATATAAATATCCTTCTTTTTAATAACCGTGTCTATGGCCTTACGAAAGGGCAGTACAGCCCAACATCGGATGTGGGGATGAAGACCAAGAGCACGCCGATGGGTTCCATTGACCACCCCGTTAATCCCATCCAGTTTGCAATCGGTGCCGAGGCCAGTTTTATTGCCCGGACCGTTGATACAGATCCCAAGCATATGGTCGAGACTTTCAAGGCCGCTCATGCTCACAAGGGGGTATCCTTTGTGGAAATCCTCCAGAACTGTGTTATCTACAATAAGGACGTTTGGGAAGATGTTTACGGACGTGATGCAAGGGCGGAACAAATTCTTTATCTGGCAGATGGCCAACCCCTGATATACGGAAAGGATAAGGACAAGGGCATACGCCTGAACAATCTTGACCCCGAAATTGTCACCCTGGGTGAATCGGGAGCTTCGGAAGGTGAACTTCTGCAACATAACCCTAAAGAAGCTAACAGCCTCTATACTACATTGCTGTCTCAGTTGGTACATCCCCAGTTCCCAACCCCCGTAGGTGTTTTTCGTGCCCTTGAGCGTCCTGTTTATGAAGACTCTCTTCAGGCTCAAATTGATGCAGCTCAGGAAAGCAAGGGGCAGGGTGACCTACAAACCTCCCTGGTCGGTGGCGGAAGTTGGGTTGTTGAGTAGTCTCTGGTTCTCTCAGTTTTGTAATAGTCAGCCCGCAACCATCTAAAATGGCGGAAGGGGTGGGATTCGAACCCACGGAACCCGTTTCCGGGCTCAGCGGTTTTCAAGACCGCCGCATTCGTCCACTCTGCCACCCTTCCTTTTGTCTCTGGAAAGCAAAGCAGGGACCGGAAGAAATACCAGCAAAAAAGTCGGGATAGAATCTATTTATTTTTGTATGTTGCCACATATACAGCATTCATGGATGTGCCTCCGGTAATTGGGTTTTCAAACTCTATTAGGTGGGATTCGGCATGACCAAAGACTTTTTCCAAATGAATTTTGAAGGATTTATTAGGTTCACCATCCGCCCAAAGTGCAAATATTCCGCTAGGTTTCAGGTGCATGGACAATTCCTCCAGACCCTCCTCGGTATAGAAACGTGTGTTGGTCTGATGTAAAACATTGGTCGGCGTGTGATCTATATCCAGAAGAACCGCATCGTATTTTCTTTCCGGGAACTTCGGGGCAAAACTTTTTTTAGGATCACTGGAAAGGGCGAAAAAATCGGCATGTACCAATTGGCAACGAGTATCTTCCAGTAATTTTTTTCCGTTTGGGACCAAACCTTTCTGGTGCCACTCAATCACAGCCTCAAGATAGTCCACCACAATCAGTGAGGAAACACGAGAATCCTCCAGCGCGGATACCGCTGTATATCCCAACCCAAGTCCACCAACGACAATGTCAAGTTTGTCATTTTTGAGGGATGCCAAACCTAATTTGGCAAGCTGGCATTCTGCTTCATTAAACAAGCTCGACATGAGGAAATCCTCTCCAAGCTTTACTTCGTAGATATCTTTATCCCCGAATTGGTGCATCCGGCGCCTTCTCAATATCAGGTCACCAAGAGCGGTTTCCCTGAAATCAAGTTCCTCGTAGCTTATATTCATGTGTGTTTAAAATCCCCTTGGTACGAATTTCTAGTTTTTAACGATTCAGTGTGACACCAGCATATTAAAAAAAAGCGGCTTCCCCAATATCGGAAAAGCCGCTTTTAGAAATTCTTTTTGCTGAAAGATTATTTTCTGGGTGCTTTTTGCACCTTGCCAGCCTTAAGGGCTTTTACTGAAACCCAGACACGTTTTATCTGGCCGGATTCCAGTTTTACGCGAACGCGTTGTAGGTTGGGTCGGAACGTTCTCTTGGTGTTTTTTACCAAGCTGGTTCCAATCCCACCACTTTTTTTACTTTGACCTTTTCGGGTGATGCTTCCGCCCTTATGAGGTCGTTTCCCGGTGATTACACAAACTTTTGACATAAGGTCACGGGAGGAAATCGTTTTAAGTTATTTCGTCAATTGAATTTTTGCAGAAACTCCTTAACTAATTTATTACATCTGGTTCCCCGCTTTATTTTATAAGAAACAATTGAAGTTTATTTGCGAAAACCACTGAGTGCTTGAAACTTCAATCCAAGATGCG
>Ga0209660_1001057_pt1 | contig 15155 bp, 13 predicted proteins | sample SaaInlV_100m_DNA_2_FD_184659 | JGI IMG/M metagenome (GOLD analysis project Ga0209660, IMG submission 184659) | Marine microbial communities from expanding oxygen minimum zones in the Saanich Inlet - SI072_LV_100m_DNA (SPAdes) (version 2) | ecosystem: Environmental > Aquatic > Marine > Intertidal... | reverse complement strand
ATCATTGCTGTAGATTTACTCATTATTGCGACGCTTTCTCTCAACGGACTTCAACCACTACGTCAAAAACCTAACTATTTTCACGCACCACCATCCCAATAAAAGCAACAATCTATCTTCCTAAAACCTGCTTTTTAAAATGTTTAACGAGTTACCTAAAGGTTTTTAGAAAATACTTCGATTTAAAGGCATAGAGATTGCAATATTCCCAATAAACGTTTGAAATTATAAATTGGAGAATTCTATGTTCCAGGAAACAACATTCGACGCTGGGTCCGTATTTGGGTCTGGTTTGTTTGTAGAAGATTTCTTACCCGTTCTTTCGGTAATAGCATTCGGATACATTGTCTCTTGCTTGGCATTCGCATTTTTAAATTAACCTTAATAAACCACCGTGACATTTCTAATTATCTTTTGGCTTTGTCTCCTCCAGACAGTTAGGTAGGTCACGGTGGTACTTTCTAATTAGGAGAAAACTATGTTTAGCACATTTATAAGCATCTATTTAGTGGCAGTTGGATATTTGTCATACAGGGTCATTTCTGAACATAAAATCAAGAAACAGCACTCAAACAAATAACCTATTTTCATAAATGAACAACTCATATACATTTCTCATGAAGTCAATTATGGCGTCTGTTATTGGTGCAGCAATCCCCGCGATACTTTTCTACTTCGCCCTTTAAAGTACACTGCAAGGTATTTATTACCCCTCTATCCTTTTTTTACATGCATTTCGTATTTTGTTATTGCAACAATTAAATTGAGAGACAGTTTTAACCCAAACCACCAAAAAAAAGCGACTGGTCAACTATAGCGTGATGATCTTACTCCCCCAAGTTTAACTTAATAAATAAAAGTTGTGGGAATTTCAGGAATATCAGATAGTTTTGCTTACAGTAAAACGCTAAATTGGCAATAAAACCTAAGAAAGAGATAAAGTTTATGGCATTGATCACATGCAACGAGTGCGGAAAAGAAATCAGTAGCAGAGCAAAGACTTGTCCTCAGTGTGGCTTACCTCTAAAATTCGAGGCTGGTTGCGGAACCTATTTATTGATTTTTTTATTTGGAATAGTTTTTCTTTACTCAAGCTGTAAAGAAATGATCAAAAGTCAATACAGCATATTATGGGAGGAAAGATTTATTAAATAGCGTTAGCAAGCAACAAAACAATGGGGCGTTTTTAGGTGCTGGAGAAATAGTATTAGGCTTAAATAATTTTTTCGTCCGGCTTTAAAATAAACTCGAATTCTTGATTTTGTTCAACTCGCTCTTCTAGAGGAGTTCTGTTTTCACCTACAGGTGTTATTAGTTTCTCGTTAGGTTTGCATTTCAAATCTTTTCTTTAGCTTCAAACTTTAAAATATAGACAACAATTAGGTTTTGCTAATTATAAAACTGCTCCATATTTTTTTAACAAGTTGACAATATCAATATTACCGTGAGCAATTGCTATGTGAATAGGTGATCTCCCGTCTGATCCTACCGCGTTAACATTAGCGCCTTGACCAATAAAAAACTGGATCAACTTTAAATGCCCCCACTGTGCAGCTTCGTGCAAGGCTGTTTCACCATCATTATCCTTCGAGTCAATTTTTGCGCCATTAGTGAGTAGCAACTTAGCGATAGCCAAGTCACCTTTTTCCGCCGCCCAATGAATAGAGGTACGACCCAAGCGATCTTTCAGACCTAGTTTAGCACCGTTGATCATTAGCAACCTGCTCATATTAATGTTTTTATTTGCAACAGATGCGTGCAGAGGAGTGCCATCCCACTCTGACCTGCTATTCACGTTAGCGCTAGCATAAATTAGTTGTTGAGCTGCATTGAAACTACCTTGGTCAGCAGCAAGATGAAGAGGCGTATATCCATATTTGTCTTTAGCTTCAATATCAGCACCCTTATCCTTTAGAGCCTTTATCATGCCAGGCAAGTTATCAATTGCAGCAATATGAAGAGGGGAAAGTCCTTCCCCGTCACCCAAGTTAACGTTTGCTCCTAATTCAATCAGGTAATCAACAAAATTTAAACGATTATAAAAAACGGCTTTATAAAGCGGCGTATATCCTAAAGAATTTTGGCAGTTAACATCAGTGCCAACCAAAAGTAATTTTGCCTTATCCAGATCACCAGTTTCAATCGCTTTGTATAAAAGCCGTACTGTTGACCTAGGGCTAGAAAAAGCTAAACTTGACGTTAAAATAAAAACAATGATCAATAAAATACCAAAGCATGATCCCGACTTTACTCTCATACCCATAATCAAATTAGGTTAGAAAAAGGGAATTAGTTGAAAGCCAGCTTATGACAGTCCGGGTAACAATAACTTTAAAGCATCTGCAATGAGACCAATGGCTAAACTTCCTAGTAAAATTCCCATGGTTTGAGTTATAAATTTAATTCCTGTCTTACCTAGTTTTTCTAGGAAAATTTTTGAGAGCCTAAGGGTCAATCCCACCAAAACAGCTATCACAACAAACTCCCCAATAAAAATCAACTTAACCGGCCAAGCTGTTATGTTATGAGACTGAATAATCACAAAGCTCATGGCAGCCGGACCCACCAGCAGTGGAAAAGTCATAGGTATAAAAGCTATATTTTCTTTTTCTTCTAAAGCATCTGAATATAGAAATGATTTTTTGATATTTACTAGCATAGTAAAGGCAACGTAAAGTAAGAAGACACTTCCCACTAGTTCAAAAGCTGCCATCTTGATACCAAAAAAAACTAAAAAATATCTCCCAAATAAAAAGGAAACAGACAATAAAACAACAACCGCGCTGCACGTCTTCAGTGTTATAGATTTATATTCATCGACGGACTTATTTTCTGTCAACACCATTACCACCGGGATATTCCCAATGGGGTCAATTATCGCCAACAAAATCACGAATGTTTTAACAAGTTCTATAGTATCGATTCAATGCACCCATCTTAAAATTTATATTCTAAACAATTTTAATCACATACCTCTTGCTGACTTCGACACGCTTGTTTTCTTTTATTAAACCAGAAAAAAAAATACTCTTTCAATATCTTACCTAAATCAACGAAATAAGATTCTTTTAATTTATCAGAAGGGGCTACAAGAGGCGGCGAAGCAACAACTAATTGATGACAAACTCGTGGAGCTGACTCAGCATTGTTTCCAATCAAGCCCAGCAGTTCATTTTTTGATTAGGATATATCAGGGTGTATTTAAGCTTATTTATTATGAAAGGTTTTGATTGTGATACCACACCCTGCTTTTAAATTTCCAAAAAAAACTCTTTTCTAAAGGGCACTGTGCGGGGAAACCCAAAAGAAAAGAGCTTTTACAGGAGGAGACCTGCATTGCCAAACAGTCACCAGTATAGATTGCAAACATTAACATTCGATTAACTAAAAATTAATCTCTGGTTAATCAGTGGTTAAACTAATTTAAGCTGCACAATCGTTTCTAGCTTATCTTATTGTTATTATTAAAGTATTAGAAAATAGACTTTCTTATAAAAGGGAAGAGATAAAAAACGAGGTTGTACTAACAGACATTTACGACCTAAATATAAGCTTACTTGGCACACATCACCGGATCAGAAAATTTATTCAATTACACAAAACCTACACCCAGAAGCAATTACTTTTAACAACGGCCCGGCAAGCAAAAGATATTTTTTTCAAGCTGTATTTCACCTCTTACATAGTTGGACCTGGCATATAAATATTCCCCTGAGGAGTTTCGTGGCTGTGAATTTCCCCTCCAAGTCCAAGCATTTCTGAGGCACGTTTTGCTTCTTCAGGGGTTTTATAAATGTGGTCCATAATATCTTGACTCGTCCCCCCCGACCCCTCTCTTCGTTGACTGCCTCCAGAACCTTCCGGCTTATGACCTCCCGACCCCTCTCGACGCCCAGGGTGTAACCCTTGACTTATCTGCAGCAAAGTTTTATCAAGTTGCAAATAAAATTTTTCTTTCTGAGTAAAACCTTCTAATCTTCCTAATTCTTTTTTGTTCACATCATCCCAAATGATAAAGGTGGGTGTCCCTACTATTTGGCCTATGCGTCCTTCTTCCATAGCCTTCATAAACCACCGTGGAAACTTATTACCTTCGACAGAAACTATTTTAACCGGGGTTTCTTTTCCTATTTCACTTAGACTATATTCTTGCGAAACTTCCTCTTGCCATTTCTTTGAATTTTTGGAGTTTTTACCACTGACAACCAACAACTCATTGGCTAATACTTGATTAGAAAGTAAAACACAACAAATAATGGGAAATATTATTTTATTCATCGGGAGTATCCTTTGAAAAAACAGCACACTACTATTTAAAATTTTTAAATATTTTTTCAATAATTCCTTAGCACTTTTTTAGCATAAATAGAGCTTTCTCATTCAAAGAAATTTAACTTCAAATCATCACTAGTCTTCAGCACCAAAGGAACATACATGTCAATTTAATCACAACAGTAAGCCAAGAACCTTAAAATATTTCTTTTTACCACTTAATACTTAGCCCTCTTTCAAAAATAATGCGAGTAGTCACAGAATTAAGCTATATAGGGCAGACTAGTTTATAGTTATTAACTTAGAGTTAATCGTCTATTAAATACTTTTATTTCAAGGATAGGGCAGACAAAATAGTTTTATTTCAATAAAAATAATGTAGTGATTAATATATCGAATTGTTCTATTGACGGCATTGCGTTAAAATACAACGAACTAACCATCAACTTACATAAAAATTAAAAGGTTTATAAAGACCTGTTTTGTCGAGTATCATAACCATATTTTAGTAAGTAAAGTTTCGTTTAATGATTAAATAAAGACGAAAATATGGACAAAGGGACCTACATAATTTATGGGATGACATTCGGTTTCTTGGCCCTTTGGCTACTTTTTAGTTTAGCAAAAAAGTTAGGGAATTCGTCAAGGTTTGCCCCCAAAAAAAAACCAGACCAAAAACAAAAAAAAAATTAAACTAATTTTATATCCAAGTTTTTGAGTGAGGATTTTAACACCCTCTACAAAAAAAATTGTCTAACGTATAAAACCCGCTTAATAATACCCTGAAATTTTACAAAAAAAAACACTTGAAACATTTCGTTTCAAGTGTTACAGTTTGTTGCGTAGTTACCTCCTCCTAAGGAAGTCCATTGAAGGCGATCCCCCTTTCAAGCTCTTCCGAATCAGGTACCCTTCGATGGGCTTCCAACCCATTTATTTGGTCCCCGTTTCCTTTAGTCCTCAGCAAACTTACGATTATAAATTCATTTAACCACCCATCAACGTTCTCAACTTCCTCTTAGTCTAGCTATCAACTGATTCTCTCTTTTTGCCTCTCTAAGGCTCGTAATCTACGAGCCTCTTTTTTGTTAATTTTAGTTTTTTCTTTTTTTGCTGTAGTTGGTTCTCCCTCCCAACCTACTTTTTCTAAAAAGTGATCGTATCCTCCATGAAAATATTCCGATCGACCTTGATGAAAAATGATTAAATTTTTAGCCAAACTTTTAAGAATGAGTTCGGAGTGAGTAACAATCACTAAAGCACCGGCATAATTATCTAATTCTTCAATCAAGGCCTCTATAGACTCAACATCTAAGTGATGAGATGGTTCGTCCAAAAGTAAGACATTGGTAGGATGAGAAATTATTTTCCCTAGTAAAACTCGACTCCTTTCACCTCCAGACAATACACTTACTTTTTTTTTACTTAAGTCACCCTCAAACATCATTGCCCCACAGATGCTATGGGCAGCTTGCAAAGAAAGACTAGGATTTTCCCGTAATATCTCATCTATCACACGATTCTGCGCATCGAGTCGGTCGATATTAGTCTGGCCGAAATGCCCTAGACGGGTAGAAGGATGCTTAGTGATAGACCCCGAACTATAAACCAATTCACCTGCTAAACAATTGATCAGTGTCGACTTACCTTTCCCGTTGGCCCCAATAATTCCTATACGGTCTTGACTCCCAATAGAAAAAGATAAACCAGAAAAAATATTGTTTTCAGGTTTACTGTCATAGGAAAAAGAAAGGTCTTTTATTGTCATTAATGTTTTTCCGGGACATGAAAGATAATTAAACCGAAATCCTAAATTCTTTTCAGTATCGAGTTTTTCCATGGTCCCCATTTTTTCCATCATTTTCAATCTTGACTGAGCCATAGAAGCCTTGGAAGCCTTCGCTCTAAAACGATCCACAAGAGACTGCATTTCTTTTCGTTTTGTCTCCATATTTTTTCGGGTTAATTCATAAGCCTCTTCCTCTTGAACAATTTGCTCATAAAATTTTATAGTATCACCCTTAACTTTTTTGGCCTTTTTCCGGTGGATGCCAAGCGTATGAGTAGTAACTTTATCCATAAAATCACGATCGTGAGTAATTAACATCATTTCTCCAGGCCAATTATTGAGATATTCCTTCAACCAACGGAGTGAAAGTATATCTAGATAATTAGTGGGTTCATCAAGAAGAAGCATATTGGGACTAGCTAATAGAGCCTTGCAAAGGTTAATTCTTACCTGATAACCACCACTGAAAGTCGCAGGGTCTTTATGAAAATCTTGCTCAGAAAAACCTAGCCCAGAAAGGATGATCTCTGCTTTGTAATGTTCCCATTGCTTTTCAGAACTTAATGCCTGAACACACTCCTTGAGAACGGTAGATTGAGTGAAAGATATAATTTGTTCTAGGGCACCGATCCGATAGCCCTTGGGAATTATTAAGGCCCCGGAATCTGGGCTCTCCTGTCCAAGGATCATCTTAAATAAAGTTGACTTTCCTGTTCCATTTTTACCTACTAAACCGACGCGTTCTCCCTCATTCATAAGGAAGGAAACTCCTCCAAATAGAATCTGGGGTCCAAAAGATTTTTCAATATTATTAGCTATAATCATTATTAGGTTTGCAAAATAAAAAAGGACTTATAACAATAGCTATAAGCCCATATCGTTAAAAAAATAGTCACTATTAAAAGGAGTTGATCTCCCTGATTTTCCAGTTAGCCTAACAGTTGTATCACAATAGTATTCCAAGGACTAGTTGGTCTAAATCAAAGCTTATCCATGGGACCTGCGTATTCTACGCGCAAGCAACGCAAGTAACGCTTTCCGGCATCAAAATCATACGACCTTTTGGGATCGGGTTTAAACATCTGATACAAATTCCAAACTCTGGGTCCTCGGTTTTATTCAGAGCGGTTTCTAACCTAGCAAGTTTTCTTTGTGCAGAACCCAACGACGCTTCACTGACACCCTTACTTCCAATAGCTTCCATCCGAGTAAGACGCCCTATTGCATTATCCGGCGCAATAGGCTTAGTCGATTTTAATAGACTTTCTATTTGATGCTTCTGAGAAGCTATTTCGCTTATGATTACTTCTTTAAATTCTTCTCGCTCTCTAGAATTCATTTTTCAGAATATGCTCACCTAGATTATCGACTTACTTAAATGACCCTGCATATAAATCCGCGATCGCTTTTTTCCCATCGGACGTTAAAAACCTAGTACCCCCACCGGCGAAATGCTTCTTCTTTATTTTTGGAGATACCTTTCCCCATCGATCTTGATTCCACTTCAACCACTCCTTTGCATCTTGATCAAATACGCACAGTGGCTTATTGCACAGTTTTGCAAATTCAGCCCCCCAACCGGTACCACCTTTAACAGTTCCATCGTCAAGAATTTTTCCAACAATAAAAACTTCTTCCGCGTTATTGATTTGATGCCAGATGCTTTGCAATACTTTTTTTAATTTTGGACCATGCGTGTAAGATCGGCTCATCAGTTTGGACACGTAGACCAAACTGACCTCTCCCTTGATTAACTCTTCATTGGTTAAAAAATGCACACCGCGCTTACGGTTTGTTGAGTGACCATCAAAAGTAAAGCACACCTCTTCTACCCCATTTTTTTCTGCCTGGACACCAAATTCCTCCTCTGCTCCTTTGGCACCGCCACTAAACAATGTACAATCGCTCGATTTCATACTACCCTCCTGTTTCATACATGAATAATCTACCTTTGAGGAGAGGAACCTTTTTGAATAAAGACTCTGACCTAACCCTTACTTCCTTTGAGGAACTGTATCGTATCAGCCACACTGCGCTTCCCTAAGATAAGATCTTTCTGTTGCAAAAACTTTTCACGAAGCTTATCTGTTAATTTGGGAAGCTTTTTATATAGTCGTTTTGGCTTGCGCCTTATTTTGCAACTTTCAAGATATGCCGTTAACAATGGCATTACAATCGTGGTGTCACTATAGCAAACAACTGATTGATTTACAGTATCCGGATCTATCTTAGCCCAACTCACAGCTTCGTTTGGCGTCGCCCCTGAAAGTCCTCCTGTATCTGGACGCGCATCGGTAACTTGAACAAAATAATCATGCCCTTTAATGTCAAAGCCAAGGACTTCCTGCAGAGCAGGCTCTGGCTGCAAAATAAAGTTTTTTGGCGACCCTCCTCCCCAGACAACAACACCACTTTTGCCAATTTGCTTCGCCTCAAGAATCAGAGCAGCTGTTTCATTTACATCGATAGAGGAGTCTATGTAGATAGACTTCCCGACTAGGTTGAGTGCCGCAATATCCAACCCCAGCGTACTATCCCCTGGCGACGAAGTATAGATAGGAACTTCATAGCGGTATGCTTCTGCAATAAAACTTTTCCCGACTGTACCGCGTTCTTTTTCAACCTCATCAGCAAATTTTCCTAGTAAATAATGCAACTCCCGCGTTCCCATTCGCTTTTGAAATTCTGGCCTTGAAAATGTCCGCATCAACCAATTATCAGTTGCAGCCAACACTTCGTATTCCATGAAAATGTCGTAAATACGGATAATATCCTTTTCGAACAATTCATTATCGTTGACGAAAGGCGTCCCCTGGGATAGAGGAAGATCCAAGGAGTGATGCAAATCATGATACAAATTGGCTCCAGTCGTCACAATATAGTCAATCATGCCAGACCTTATCATCGGAACAATACAGGATGAGCCTAAACCCGCCGGAGTTAATGCTCCTGAAAGACTAAAACCAACATAGACATCCTGAGATGACATTTTCTCGGAAATTAGATGGCAAAGCTCTTGAATACGGGCAGCGTTGTACCCATTAAAGTGGTTATCAATCAAGTCTTTTACACTTAACTCATCTACTATGGGAGCAGGAGAAATTCGTTTTCCCTTTAAATATTGACCTTTACAATCTTTCATAACAAATTACCCTTGTAACAGTGCACCTTCGCCTGTCAGAAATAATATGGGGGAGATATGCATCTATTCTGTAGCATCATTGCAGTAAATAGTTTTAATATTTTCTTTTTTCATTTTGCCCCCACCATAAAGTTAAGCACGATAAGTTTCCCCATATAAACAGCTGCTAGCGTTAGGATCAACGTACCCGCAACATTCAACCCAAATAGTATATTTTCGTTCTGTTCAAGTAACCGAAAAGACTCGTAACTGAATGTAGACATCGTAGTAAACGACCCCAATAGTCCAATAGTCCAAAAAACTCGAACCTCCGCGCTAAAAAATCCTGCGTGCTCAGAAAGGTACATTATTAAACTCAAAATCAAGCTCCCTATAAAATTAACACTAAGCGTTCCCAAGGGAAAAGTTAGGGCACCACTTTGAACCCATCCGCTGATCCAATACCTCAAAATACCACCTATAAAACTACCAATACCAATTATCAACCAAAGTGGCATTTAGCACCTCCATAGAGAAACAACCCTCATACTTTGAGGATCAAGATTATTAATGTATTGTGCGTGAAAGGTTTGCGTAAAACCCATCGCACCAAAATTTAATAGAATGCCTTACGTCATTTAATATCAGGCCAAAACCTTTAACTTAAAAGGCAACCGAAGAAAGCCCTTGCCTTCATCTTAAAGTGCTTTTCTCCCCTCCACCGCTGTCGCCATATCTTAGCATCTTTAATGATTGGTCTAATTGAATATGACTGCCGAGAAGAATAAAAGTATCCCCAGACTGGACAAGTAATTTTTGGTCAGGGTTGGCATAAGGTTTATTATTTTTTACCACGGCAACGATAATTGCCCCAGTCCTAGATGGAATATTTATATCTCCTACTGTTTGTCCACAAGCCCAGCTCTCTTCCGACACTAAGTAAGACTCCGTAAGAGTAGCTGTCAAATAGGTGGAAAACTTCTTCAGACTTTCTGTATTTAAAGCTAAGCCCCGAAACATGCTATAGCCTTCCAACCTGATCAATTCCACCTGTTGCTCTATAATATTACTAGGAACATGATAATCTCGTAGTACTCTCGAAAAAATTTCTATAGACGTCTCAAATTCTTCTGGAATTACCTGGTCCGCTCCGGCATTTTTAAGTTCCTCGACTTGATCGGTTCGCCGAGTTCGTACCATAATATTGGCTTGGGGATTAATCTTCCGTGAAAGACGAACTGTTTTTTCCGTAACCGTATAGTCTGAAATTTTTATAACTATCATACGAGCATCTCTTAAACCGGCTCGAATCAATGTCTGCTCTTGTGCGCAATCACCATAAAGAATGGTGATTCCTTCTGTTAAAGCTCTCCTTACCCGCTCACCATCCAACTCTAAAACTAAAAAAGGAATTTTCGCTTCAAGAAGCACCTGAGCAAGTGTCCTGCCTCCAACGCCGTACCCAACAATGACAACATGGTCTTTTAGCTTAGGGTCCTTACCTTCATCTGAAGTGATTTCTTTGGACTTCCATTTAGAAAACAACTTAATTGAAAGCCCGGTGGAAATCTGGATCAATAGCGGAGCCAAAAGCATAGAAAGAATAGAAACAATGAGTAGTATCTGGTATTGATGCGAGTCGAATAATCCTTGGTTTAATGCCATGGCTGAGAGAATTAGAGAAAATTCTCCGACTTGAGCCAAACGCAAACCGACTACAAAAGAAATTCTTAAAGGCACCCGAACAAGTAAACAGGATAAAGTAGTAAATACTCCTTTAACCAGAACTACAAGCACAGTAAGTGCCAGGCAAGTCAAAATAGAATCCGCAAAAACATCTATTTGTAAAAGCATGCCAACAGAAATAAAGAAAATACTGCTGAAGTAGTCTCTTAAGGGCAAGATATCAAGGATAATCTGGTGGTTATATTCAGATTCAGAAATAATCATCCCGGCAATCAGTGCTCCCATGGCCAGAGTTAAGCCCATCTCCTGAGAAATCCAACCAGTGAAAAGAATTGTAAATACTACAGATAAGGTGAGATGTTCCTTATTCCCTATACGGGCAATCCACGCCAAAACTTTCGGGACAATCAAGCGAGACAGGAAAAAAATCCCAACTACGGCAACAAGTGATTTAGCTACTTCAAATATAAAGTCAAAACTAGAGTGAACTCCTGACTGACCAAGAAGAGGTAAAATGAGCATGATTGGAACTACGCATAAATCTTGGAATAGAAGAATTCCAATACAAAGTTTCCCAGACAGTGTATCTATCTCAGCGTTATCGGTAGCCATTTTCAGAACGATTGCCGTACTACTCAAAGCAATGATCAGTCCTAGAGCAATACTTTGATTTTGTTGAAAATTCATTTCCACAAAAACAAACCATGCGACAAGCGTGGTCATTCCCAATTGAAGACTACCGGCCCCTAGAACTGAAGTTAAGTTTTTGAGTAATCGCCCTAGAGAAAACTCCAAACCAATCACGAATAAAAGCAAAACGACTCCTATTTCTGCCAGTTCCTTAACCGCTGAAACATCTGAAATCAGCTTTAGTCCGTGGGGACCAATTAAAACCCCAGCAATTAGGTACCCCATTACCGAGGGAAGTTTAATCCGATGAAACACAATGTTTATTGGCAGGGAAACTAGTAATAAAAGGATAAGGTCTTCGATCAAGTGATGAACCATATATTCTGTTAAGAGTTTGTTGGTTAATCTAACTTCTGAAAATTTACAATAAATTCTAAACCCAAGGGGGCTTTGCTTGCCACGAAGGTGACCTTTTAGTGAAATAGATTAACTAATCACTCGACATATAAAAAATTCTCTTGTAAGGGGAGTTTTAAAATAAAAGTAATGTCTCCAAAATTTTAAAAACTTAATTACGATGAAGCACAAGTTTTTCTTATTCAAAGTAAGCAGCGCCGCAGTCATCAAACTCTTTAATTTCGACCCTTTTTAAACGAGCATTATCGCTATTTATCAAAATAGCCAACTCGCCAAATAGCCATCGAGAAATATTTTCAGCAGAAGGATTTTCCGAGTCAAAAGGGGGAACCTCGTTAATATTTTTATAGTCAAGGCGACTTAAAATATCAGCAACATTTTTCTTAAGAACCACAAAGTCAACTCCTAACCCAATCTTGTCTAACTCCTTAGTTTCCACAGTCACAATTGCCGTCCAGTTATGACCATGCAGGTTTTCATATTTACCATCGTAATAGCGAAGCTGATGTGCAGCCGAAAATCCTGTTTTCACTGTCACCTCATACATTATCAACGATCCTTTCTTTTTAAGTTAACCAAGCACCGCTTCAATACTTTCAAATGCTGCATTCATCATAATCTCTATTTCTCCGTTTGTTATAATTAAAGGTGGAATAAAATAAATAACGTCCCCCAATGGTCTCATGAAAACTCCCCGCTTGAGTCCTTCAAGATAAACCTTATATCCTACTCGGTCTTTCAAAGGGAAAGCACCTTTACTCAACTTGTCTTGCACCAATTCAATAGCAGCTATCATTCCTCTTTGCCGGAACTCACCACACCACTTTATTTCGCTTAACGAACCGCCTGTTTCTTCAAGAAATTTAATTTTAGGCTTTAGGTTTTCTAAAAAATTATTTTTTGTCAACAAAGATAAGGTTTCGTTTGCGCAAGCACAAGCTAAAGGGTTCGCCGAATAACTATGACTGTGAACAAATAGGTTCATAGATGCTGGTTCGCCATAAAATGCCTGATAAATTTGATCGCTTGTCAATGTTGCTGCAAGGGGCAGATAACCTGAGGTAATACCCTTGGACAAACATAAAAATGTTGGCTTTAGCCCATGGCTATCACAAACAAAAAGGGAACCCGTTCGACCAAACCCAACGGCGACTTCATCATAAATCGTATGTACTTTGTGATCCTCACAGGCCTCCTGCAGTTTTTTAAGGTAAACTGGAGAATACATTTTCATTCCAGATGCGCCCTGAACAAGTGGCTCAATAATCACCCCTGCAACAGCTCCTTTATTTTTCTCAAGTGCTTTCTCCAAATGTTCAAAACATTCAGCCTTGCAACTTTCAGGCTTAAGGTCATATGGACATCGGTAGCAATCCGGGCCTTGAACTTCAATGTTTTCCATGAGTACGTTTTTAAATTTTTCGCGAAATAAATTTATTCCACAAACCGACAAGGCCCCAAGTGTTTCTCCATGATAACTACCAGAAAGATAAATAAACTTCGTTCGTTGACTTTCTCCAACTTGTTTCCAGTACTGAAGGCTCATCTTGAGAGCTATTTCCACTGATGTCGAACCGTTATCGGAAAAAAACACCTTTGTTAAATTTGACGGTGTTAACTCAACTAAAGACTCAGCCAGATTAATAGCAGGGCTATGTGTAATACCAGCAAACATTACGTGCGCCATCTGATCTAACTGGTCCTTCAATGCTTTGTTTAGACGCGGGTGATTATGACCAAATAGGTTTACCCACCAGGAGGAAATAACATCTATGTATCGCTTTCCGTCCCTGTCAATCAAGTAAATGCCATCACCTTTTTCAATAAGAAGAAGAGGTGCTGATTCATGCTCCCTCATCTGGGTGCAGGGGTGCCAAATATTTCTAAAATCACGTTCTAGGTCGCAATTTTCCGTGTAGTCACTAGACATAAAAATATATTATAAATGAATTATAAATTATAACGCTGTGGAGAAAATTCGGGCATTTCGTCAACCAGAGTCTCTAAAATTGTTTGCACTATGTAATCAGCCTGCTTAGGTGTTTGCAATATTCCGTTGCGATAATGCCCTGTCGAATAAAAAAGATTTTTGTAACGAGAGCTTTTCCCCATAATAGGCATCAAGTCCTCAGCAGCAGGGCGTAAACCTGCCCAGCTTTCAATAAGTGGAGCATCTTTGAGGCAGGGGATCACCTCCCCCGCCCGTTCGATAAGACCCTGGATCACACCTTCTTCAATTACGGGATCGAATCCTCGATCTTCCATAGTTGTTCCCAACACAAAGCCTTTCCCCCCTCTCCACGGGGCAACATATGTCATCAAACCGTGGACAGTATAATCAAGTTGAGCGTCCTGTACTTGCACCCGACACATTTGCCCTTTGATCGGTTTTAATGGGAGAGAGAGATCGAGAGCATCTCCCAATTGCGACGACCAACTTCCAGAAGCAAGAATAAATTTTTGGCTCCTAACTTCCATCGTGCTTGTAATTGCGGCTTCCACGATTGAAGAATCACGAACAAACCCAGTCACATTTTTTTCAAAAATTTCAACCCCCAGCTTTCTGGAAGCAGCTACAAGGGCATCGTGCATTTCCCTATTATTGACCTGACCTTCCCCCACCCACAATACTTCACCACAAGATGCGGCTAGAGCTGGGGCTAATTGCTGGCATCTCGCCGGGGACCAAATTTCATGAGGAATATTTTCTTCACGAAGAAAACGAATTTGTTTTTCCCAGTCGTTTGCAAGTGACGATGAAGGCATGAGAGAGCCTTTCATGGAAAGGTGAACGGGAATATCACTTGTTGAAATTAAGTCATTAATGAAATCAGGATATTGAAGAAGAGACTCCCGACAGAATCTAAAAAACCCATCTGCTTCGCTACATTCACCAAAAGGAGCCAACATGCCCGCTGCAGCCCGAGAAGCCATGAGTGAATTCATAGGATCGCCAAGAACTGCCAAGTTAAGATCCGGCCGGCATTGCTTCAACCTAAATGCAATGCTGTGTCCGATAACCCCGGCACCAATAATTACTATGTCAAACAAATCTTGCTTCATGAATTTAAGAGAATTTAAACAGTCATTCTAATATGAGAACACTTTATCCTGCCATTATCTATGATTACTCTCAAACCTAATAACCTTGATCCTTTACCCTGCAATATGCTATTTTTTGTAACACATAATTATGTACTAGAGAACAACTCGACCATAACAAAAATCGGGCGTGAGTTT
>Ga0209660_1001056_pt1 | contig 15158 bp, 11 predicted proteins | sample SaaInlV_100m_DNA_2_FD_184659 | JGI IMG/M metagenome (GOLD analysis project Ga0209660, IMG submission 184659) | Marine microbial communities from expanding oxygen minimum zones in the Saanich Inlet - SI072_LV_100m_DNA (SPAdes) (version 2) | ecosystem: Environmental > Aquatic > Marine > Intertidal... | reverse complement strand
GAACACCGCCAACTACAAACGGGATAACGGTGACGCCCTCTACCGCCGCAGTCTCTATACCTTTCTCAAGCGCACAGCCCCGGCCCCATTTATGGCCAATTTCGATGCGCCCAATCGTGAGCAGGCCTGCTACCGTCGAGAACGTAGCAACACCCCGCTCCAAGCCCTCCAGCTCATGAATGATGTGCAGTTTTTTGAAGCGGCGCGCGGGTTGGCGACCCGCATGATCGCCGCAACCCCGGAAACCGGAGGACGGGTGGACTTTGCCTATCGGGTTGTACTCTCGCGGCCTCCATTGCCAGCAGAAGTCAGCCTTCTGGAAGCCTTTTATCAGAAGGGACTGGCCAAGTATCGAAAGACGCCGGCCGAGGCATCCGCCGCCGTTGGATTCGGAGACTCGCCGGTACCGAAAGGACTTGATATACCTGAACTCGCTGCCTGGACTCTGGTTGCCAACCTGATCTTAAACCTGGACGAAAGCATCGTCCGTAACTGAGGGAACCCATGATGCATGAAGCCCAATTCGCCTTGAACCGCCGACAGTTTTTCGGGGAAGTCGGCCTCCGGATGGGAGGGGTAGCCCTTTCGTGCTTGATGGGGAAGTCGGCCCTGGCCTCGCCGGTTCACCCGTCACTGCCGCAATTCCCGCACACCGCAGGTAAAGCCAAATCAATCATCTATCTGCACATGAACGGTGGACCATCTCAACTTGATACATGGGATTATAAGCCGGGGCTGAGGAAGCATTTTGGCCAAAATCTGCCGAACGACATTCGCAAGGGGCAACGATTGTCTACCATGACGAGCGGTCAGGCAAAGTTTCCCGTTGCTCCCTCGAAATTCACGTTTAATCAATATGGACAATGCGGACGTTGGGTTAGCGAACTGCTGCCGCATACGGCAAAAGTCGTCGATGACATAGCCCTTATAAAAACGGTTCGGACCAACGCGATCAATCATGACCCGGCCTGCACCTTTGTCATGACGGGCAGCGAGATTGCCGGAAGGCCCAGTCTCGGTTCGTGGCTTTCCTATGGGTTAGGCGCCGACACCAACAACCTGCCTTCTTTCGTAGCGCTTATGCCCCGATATCCGTCGGGATCAAATGGCCAAGCGCTGTACAGCCGATTGTGGGGGGCCGGTTTCCTGCCGGGCAAGCATGCCGGAGTCGTACTTCGCTCAGCGGGCGACCCTGTACTATACCTCGACAATCCTCCTGGCGTGACCCGGGATGACCGTCGGGCCATGCTCGACACGCTTGAAAAGCTTAACGCAAACAGTTTCAAGTTGGTGGGCGATCCTGACATCCAGACCCGCATTGCTCAGTACGAAATGTCCTTCCGGTTACAGGCCAGCGTACCCGAATTGACCGATCTCTCCAAAGAGTCCAAGGCCACGATGGATCTCTATGGCCCCGCGGCGAAGAACCCTGGCTCGTTTGCCTCCAGTACTTTACTTGCGCGACGATTGGTGGAACGCGGGGTGCGCGCCGTGCAGATCATGCACCGTGGTTGGGATTCCCATGGCAACCTGCCTGCCGAACTGGGCAACCAGTGTCGTGACACGGATCAGGGATGTGCGGCGCTGATACAAGATCTTAAGCAACGCGGTATGCTGGACGATACCCTCGTCGTTTGGGGGGGGGAGTTCGGGCGTACGGTTTATTCGCAGGGAGCTCTGACGAAAGGAAAATACGGTCGCGACCATCACCCCCGAAACTTTTGTATGTGGATGGCCGGCGGCGGGATTAAAGGTGGCGTGGTTCATGGAGAGACCGATGACTTCAGTTACAGCCCCGTTCAGGATCCAGTACACATCAACGATATTAACGCGACCATCCTGCACTGCCTCGGAATTGACCATGAGCGCTTCAGCATCCGCGACCAGGGTCTCGACGTACGCCTCACCGGTGTGGAAGAGGCGCATCCGGTGAAGGCCATCTTGGCGTAAAGCGATCTGTGCCGTAAATAAATTCAGCCGTTGTACTTTCCCTTCGTAATAGCGAATCGATCTTTTCGTGGTCTAACATCTAAAATAAACCGCAAAATGCCCCGCTGCAGCGCGGGTCATTCTGTAGACTGGATTTCCTTGATCGGCTTTCTACGTGGTTCCGTTGTTCTCAGCCCCAGCTCATCTTGGGTAACCTTGATCATGCGCTTCGTGACGGTTTTGAGCCCTTTATAACTCCAGTGATTTTTGTCCGACAGCGCGGCGCCCTTGGAATCGACGACAAAGACATCCTTTTCTTCGGCGGCGATGGCGGCGATGGCGGCGTTGATCTGCGGATAGCCCATGGATTGAAACTGGGTCATGACAATGACGACATTAGGCAATTGAGCCTTGATCCGTTTCAGGTGCGCGAGGGTCTTCTTCTTCCACGCGGTCACCGGCGTTCTGGCGATGCTATCGTTTATCCCCAGACTGAACCAGACCACCCACCGAGCATTGGCCGGCAATTGCCGCTTGCCCGCTTCGGTCCGCTTCAGGAACTTGTCCCAGTATCCCCCAGGGGCCTGTCCCCCCCACTGCGCTATTCTGGATCCTCCGTGGCCGGTTTTGATTAGATACACTTGCTTGTAGCCGGGAAACGCATTGGTTTCTACCGCGTTGGCCAATTGGTTTTCGAATCCGTGGCAGGTGTCATAGTACTTCTGTAGGCCGACATGAGCGCGCAGATTGTTGACTCCAAGGTGGAGTGGCTCGAAGGTGAAACGGCCGTTGGTCAGATTCATGATCTGCACTGACGGTCGTGCTTTCTGCTCCGCCAGCGTGGCCTGAGCATTCGACCCGAGACCGCCGGAGTTGCTTTCCCCTGTGATAACGAAGACCAAGGGCGGCCGTGTCACTTGGCCTTGGATCTGTTTCGTTTCGGGTGGGGCAGCCGCCAAACAAGTGGAACAGATTACCAACGTCACAACCATGTATCGCATCATTTTCATGTCATACCTTTTCAACGGTCCTGGTCCTCCCACGGGAACTTCACGCCAGCAGCGGTTTCACTACCTTTCCATGCACATCCGTCAATCGGTAGTCGCGGCCTTGATGCTTGAAGGTCAGACGCTTGTGGTCAATGCCCATGCAATGCAGCATCGTCGCTTGCAAGTCGTATACGTGAACGCCGTCGCGGACGATGTTGTAGGAGAAATCATCGGTCTCTCCGTGAACCACGCCCGGGCGGATGCCTCCGCCTGCCATCCAGGCGCTGAAACAGCGCGGGTGATGGTCTCTGCCGTAGCTGGTGGCCGTCAGTTTTCCCTGGCAATATACACTGCGGCCGAACTCACCTGCCCAGACAATCAGGGTGTCGTCGAGTAAGCCGCGCTGCTTGAGGTCCTTAATCAACGCCGACGAAGCCTGATCGACGTCGCGACATTGGGCGCTGATATCCTTGGGCAAATTCCCGTGCTGATCCCAGCCGCGATGATAGAGTTGAATGAACTGCACGCCACGCTCGGCGAGCCGGCGAGCCAATAAACAATTGGCCGCGTAGCTTCCCGGCCTGGATGCGTCCTTGCCGTACATATCCATGATATGGGCCGGTTCCTTGGATATATCCGTCAATTCAGGAACCGAGGACTGCATGCGAAAGGCCATCTCGTATTGGGCGATGCGGGCGTTGATTTCCGGGTCACCGAGTTCATCGTGTAGCAGGTTGTTCAGGCTGCCGATGCCGTCGAGCATATCACGCCGCATGGGTCGGCTCACCCCGGCAGGGTCGGCAAGGTAGAGGACAGGGTCTCCTGTGCTGCGCAGCTTGACACCCTGATGCTTGGGAGGCAAAAAACCGTTGCCCCACAATCGGCCGAGCAATCCTTGCGCGGCGCGGCTGCTACTGCCCTTGGAGATCAACACTACAAAGGCCGGCAGTTCCTGATTCTCCGAACCCAGTCCGTAGCTTGCCCAGGCCCCGAAGCTTGGGCGCCCGGGTTGCTGAGTGCCTGTTTGCATCAGGGTGATGGCCGGGTCGTGATTGATTGCTTCAGTGAACATCGAGCGGACGATGCAGATATCATCGACAATCTTGCCGTGATGCGGCAACAGGTCGCTGATCCAGGTGCCCGAACGACCGTGCTGTCGGAACTTGAACTTCGACGCAGCGACCGGAAAGCTCGCCTGACCGGACGTCATGCCCGTCACTCGCTGCCCCTGCCTAATCGAGTCTGGTAATTCGCTCTTGTGTAGCTGTTCCAGGCCTGGCTTGTAGTCGAAAGTCTCCAGCTGTGACGGCGCTCCACTTTGAAACATGTAGATGACACGCTTGGCCTTCGGTGCGAAATCGCGGACTGCGGTGGCCGCATCGAGGTTCGTTAGTGCCGCGGCCCCAAGACCTGTCGCACAACTGCCTAAGAATCGCCGGCGGTTGATCTGAAATGCACAGTGATCTGAATGATTCATCGGCTGATCGCCTCATCGAGGTTAAGAATGATGCTTGCCACGGTTGTCCAAGCAGCGAGTTCGACGGTGTCGAGCCCGGCAGTCGGGTCAGACTCACCGATTGCCAGCAATTGGTCAGCGGCGCTTTTGTTGGCCTCGAACCGTTGATGCTGCTTGGCGTATTGAGCGCTCAGAATGGCCAGTTCCCTTGGCCGTGGTGAGCGCGAGGTGGCCAGGCGAAAGGCGAATGCGGCGCGTGCGTCCACGGTCGTACCGGCTTCGCGGAGCAGCCGCTGAGCGAGGCCACGAGCCGCTTCGACAAAGGTGGGATCGTTGAGCATAACCAAGGCCTGCAGCGGGGTATTGGTTGGCGTCCTGCGGACCGTGCAGAATTCACGGTCGGGTGCGTCGAAGGTATTCAGTGCGGGTGGTGGGCAGGTTCGCTTCCACCATGTGTAAATACCTCTGCGATACAGATCTTTACCGTGTTGCTGAATATAGCGGCCGCCGCCATGTACTGTGCCGCCGCCGACGCTAACCTCGGTCCACAGCCCGGCTGGCTGATACGGGCGCACGCTTGGACCGCCAACTTGATTGGTAAGGAATCCACTTACTGCCAGGGCATGGTCACGAATCATTTCAGCACTCAGCCGTGATCGTGGACCACGCGCCAATAGACGGTTACGCGGGTCGACGGATCGCAGCGCCGGCGTGCTGCGTGGCGACTGCTGATAGGTCGCGGACATGCTAATGAGTTTGATCATTGCTTTGCTGTCCCAGCCACTTTCGATGTACTCCACCGCCAACCAGTCGAGCAATTGTGGATGCGACGGCCACGACCCTTGCGATCCGAAATCTTCCTGTGTCTCGACAATGCCGGTGCCGAACATCTGATACCATAGGCGATTCACCGCAACGCGTGCGGTCAGCGGGTGGCGTGGGTTGGTCAGCCAGCGCGCCAGACCCAGGCGATTGCGCGGCGCCCCTGCCGGGAGCACGCCGAAGGCCGCCGGCGTTGCGGCCTCGACCTTTTCGCCCGGCTTGTCGTATTCGCCGCGCGCCAGGATGAAGGTGCTGCGCATTTTTTCCTGATCCTTCATGATCATTGCGGTCGGCACGGCTTTCTGCACTTTTTTCAGCGCCGCTTGCTGGTCGCGCTGCAGTACTGCCAGGCGCGTGAAATCGGCGTCTTCCTCCGCCAGATAAATGTCACGTAATTGCTTATGCTGCGCCTCACTGCGCTGGGCCGTTGGAATCGCCAGCAACTCATCTCGCAAATCGTTTCCGACCAGCAGCGCAACCTGCGATTGCGGCAGCACCGATCCGTACAGACGAACGTCATCCAGCATGCCGACAAAGGGAATACTGTTGGTGCGTGAACCGATGCGAAATTCGACGTCGGCAACGATGCTTGCCGAAAGATTATCCTTCTCGATGTCAAGCGGCTGTTTGACGCCGTTGAAGTAAATGGCCACACCCGACGCCTTGCTGCTGCCGTCATACGTCGCAAACACATGGGTCCATTGGTTAAGTTTTATTGCGGCCTTGGTTTGCACTTTAAGACCGTTGCCTGGCCACTGGTGAATGAGGTGAACGCTCACCGGTCCCCTTTCGAAAGTGAGGTCAAAGCCACGTGAGTGATTACCCGAATTCATCCGCGACAGAATGTTCATCGGACGCGCCGCGCCCGGATTGACCCACCCACCATAGGAAAATGTCTGATCACGCTTCAAGGTCAGCTCCGCGGGCAGCACGACATGGGTCTTTCCGTCGAGTTTTAGAGCGTTGCCTACCTTGCCCGGCACCCATTGTGGATTACCGCTCACATCTCCATCGTCCAAGGAACAATGATGGAGCAATCCCTCAGCAGGAATTCGTGCATCCCCCGCCTGGTCATCACTAAGGCGGCGTTGCCAGGCGGGAATTGCGGAGTCCGCAAGAAGTCGCCGTTCCTCCATGCTGCTGGCCAGCGCCTGCAGGGTGGTTGTCTGTTTTTCAATGGCTGCGCGCTGCGCTTTGGTCGGTGCTCGGATTACAGGCGTCGGGTTGCCGACGAGTCCCCTGTGAGAACCCTTTTCCGGTACCTGATTGAAGAACGCTGAAAAGGCGTAGTATTCCTTTTGCAAGATAGGGTCGAACTTGTGGTCATGGCAGCGGGCGCAACGCATTGACAAGCCCATGAACACCGTGGCCGTGGTGTTGACACGATCGGCAACGTACTCGAGCCGGTATTCTTCGTCGATGACACCGCCTTCAGTGGTGACACTGTGATTGCGATTGAAGCCGGTCGCCAGCTGCTGCTCAACGGTGGCGCCTGGGAGAAGGTCGCCGGCCAGCTGTTCGGTGAGAAACTGGTCAAAGGGCAGGTTGCGGTTGAAGGCTTCGATAGCCCAATCGCGCCAGCGCCAATTGTAGCGTGGCGGGTCGTTGTTGTAGCCATTGCTATCGGCGTAGCGTGCCGCGTCGAGCCAGTTCACCGCCATGTGCTCGCCATAGGCACGGCGCTCCAGGAGAGAGTCGAATACTTGTTCAACGGCCCGTGCTGAAGTATCGGCAAGGAAGGCGTCCATTTCCGTGACTGTCGGGGGTAGACCGGTGAGGTCGAAGGTCAGGCGTCGCAGTAACCGTTCACGACTGGCTGGCGGCGACGGTTTCAGCCCTTCACGATCGAGGCGGGCCAGGATGAAGTGGTCGATCGCATTGCCTGGCCATTCGGCGTTGGAAACCCCTGGCAGCGGCGCCCGGGACGGCGAGACGAAAGCCCAGTGCGCTTGGTATTCGGCTCCGGCCTTGATCCACGCTTCAAGCAGACTGCGCTCGGTGGCCGTGAGCTGATGCTCAGAATCCTCGGGCGGCATACGTTCTTCGGGATCGCTATGGTTGATGCGGCTGATTAACTCGCTTTGCGCCGGCTTGCCCGGGACGATGGCTCGAATACCGCCATGATCAGCGATAGCAGACTCGCGCATGTCGAGACGTAGTTTCGCCTTGCGTTCCTTCTCGTCCGGACCGTGGCAGGCAAAGCACTTGCCCGACAAAATCGGGCGGATATGCTGGTTAAAGTCGACCTCCTTTTCAGCGGCTAGGTTAATGCCGACGACTGACGTGAACGAGAAGAGTAGTAATCGTTCAATCATTTGGCGAATAGCTCAGTGACGATGCGCGATTTAAGTAACTGATCTGGTGTCTCCTTCATTCACTGTCATTAAGCGGGCTTGCAGCGGTGAGTGTTGTGCTAGAAATGGCAAGTACTGCTATGGTGAGGACGATTCGCTTCATTTGTGTGTCCTCTTTCTTGCGTTCTATGTTTGATCGTGCAATTTGAATCTTGTCTTGATATTGAACCGCGGGGTAGCTGGACAGATACAGAATGAACGGCAAGCACTTGCCAATCTCTGCAGTGTATAGTACTTTCATGTCTCATGTCTGGTTGCGGTCAATTTGTTTTAGCATTCGGCCTTTGCACAGTGTCGGGCTGTATTGAATCATCCACTGCTCCCCCGCAATCCGCCAAACTGGAAGATGTTTTTGACCTCCCAAAACTCCGATCCATCGGCAGCGCCATCAATAAGACACGAGATGATAAGCTATTGCCGGGTGGTGTATTGTGGGTTGAGCGTAACGGTGTCCATTTCACGAAGGCTTACGGCAAAGCAAGCGTCGACCCCATCCACTCTCCAGCGCAGACCGATACTCTACGACGACGCCTCGCTCACCAAGGTGATCGCCACCTCACCCGCCGTGCTGCTGTTGCACGAGCGCGGCAACCTCAGTATCGATGACCCCGTCAAAAAACACCTTCCCGAATTCACCGGCGACGGTCACGACGCGGTTACCCTCCGCCATCTTCTCACTAACACCAGCGGACTCCGTCCGGACATATCGCTCGTCGGATGGAAAGGACACGCCGAGTGCATCGCCAAGTGCGTCGCCGAGAAACTGCAATCCAAGCCGGGTGAAAAGCTCAAGTACAGCGATATCAATTTTCAGTTGATTGATGAGATCTTTCGTCGCGTCACCAGCTGCCGCCTCGACCTGTTTTGCAAAAAAGAAATATTTGGTCCCTTGTAGATGACTGACACCTAAAAAAAGCCCACCCGCATAGGAGCAGGTACCGTCATCAAGCTGGTGCTCTTGGCCGTTGCTGGATTGTATTCCATAAAGTGAATCTCGTCTCCCACCACTCTGCAGAAGCGGAGAGTGCACTTCTCACTTTTAATCAAGTAGGAAGCGTCTTGGCTGTCGGGTAAGTTTCTGGATGGCCCCTTTGTCTTCGGGTCGAAGACCATGACGTGCGTATCGATTCCATTTTTACGGCCATTGAAGTAGAGTTTCCCCTCCACCGCAACCAGGGCGAATGGGAAGGCGCCCTTGGCTCCCGGACAGATTTCTTCCTCCAACACAGCACGCTTGGCAGGCTGGGTGAGGTCGACCGACCACAGTTCCTTGTTGCCGATATTTTTTGGACCGTCAAAGCCACGGAAATACATTTTATCCCCGATGATGGTGAGGCAGTCAGAAAATCCCTCGGACCCATCGCCGATCACCTCAACCTTAGGTTGGGCAGCAGCGGTATCAATACAGAGAATCTCATAGCGCTCGGGGCCTTCATGGATTTTGAAGTAGAGCCTGGTACCATCCACCACCGAATGCTTTTGGTTGGTGTGTTGATCAAAGAAAGGAAAGCCATGAATCTTGCTAGGATTCTCGGTATCGAGCATGTAGTAGCGACGTTGGTAGACTTTCTTCGTTTTCTTGCCCCTTTTCACCTCCTCGGCCTCGCCTGCACTGAAGAACAACTTGTTGCCCACCACCGTCAGGTGCACGGGGTCAGCAGGCATGGTGATCTTGTGTCCGGCCGCCACCGTGCTCACGCTATTGTTCTTACTGTCAAACACATACAATTCACGTCGTTTACCATCACTCGCAGAGAAGAACACTTGATCTCCCAAAACCGTCAATTCCTGAGGTGATGACGAGCCATCCACCACAAGGTCCTTGATCAATTTAGGCTTAGTGTCCTTTACATTTGGAGAGAAGAGATACAGCTCAGATCCCTTGCCCTGATCGGCCGCAAAGATCAAGCTATCCCCCAAGCTTATCATGGAACCGAGCGACTGGAAGGTGAAGGCTGGAGATTTCGTGCCCTTGGAGGTCAAATCGCTCATCATCAGCTTTGCTGAGTCGCCAGACTTCAGGCTGAAGTAATACGCATCGTCGACTTTTACCTTATAGGGATCAGAGATGAAACTTTGAGCCGCAGTGGGCTTTGCACAGATCGGAGCCACAAGGGCGAGCGTGAGTGAGGATAGTGTCTTATGCATGGTTTCCCTCTTTTCGAGTAAGAATAGTCGCGAATGGTGGCGCAAGCATTTTGACGATTTGGTAGCCAAAGATCAGCTAACTACCCTCGTCGAGGCCAAAGCTGAACTTGAATTCGATCCCCGGGCCAAGGAGATATGATTGGAAGGTAAAGGGTTTTTTAATAAAAGATATTTAGTCGTAACAGGCCCAAGTCCACCACCGCCAGAACCGCCCTCTTCAACTCGTCGCTCAGATCACCCCATCTTTCGACGATCTGCGACAGCATTAGACGATCCGTGTCAGGAAGGTTGGTCAATATATGAGTCAACGCCTCCTCAGAAAGCCCTGCATACTGCTTGTTTACTGGGGTTGACTCCCCTACCCCTGCGGGTTCGACTCCCGCCACCTCCACCATTTATTACTTTCTCCTGGGAACTTTTACCAACGTCCGGGAAAGTTCCTGAGCCTTGGCAAGCTCCTCCGGAGTCAGCCTCGCGGCAACAAGATAACGGTCTGCCTTAAGTAGATGGCTACCGGTTGCAATCAGCCATGCACAGGCAGTGACGTTGTCCTTAGGGACGCCCTCGCCATTGGCGTACATCAAGCCAAGTTGATGGAGGGCTGGAACAAAGCCACACTTGGCGGCCTTTCTGTACCACTTGAGTGCTTCCTTGTAGTCTTGGGGAACACCATCGCCGTTGTAGTAGTGGTTGCCAAGATTGGTCCAGACACGAACGGGTCTACCCTGCCGGGCTGCCTTTCTGTACCACTTGACGGCGGCCTTGAAATCCCTGGGAACACCATCGCCACTGGCGTACATCACGCCCAGCTGGTACTGGGCCTTTGTATTCCCCTGCCCGGCCACCTTGATGAACCATTTGGCTGCTTCCCGGTAGTCCCGAGGGATACCATCGCCCTTATAATTCATGACACCGAGCTGGTACTGGGACTTTGCATCCCCCTGCTCGGCAAAATGCATCAATAACCTGGCTGCCTCCCTGCAGTCCTGCTGAACCCCATATCCAAACTTGTACATGGGTATGAGATCCTTCATAGCCCCTTCATGGCCCTGGTCAGCTGCCATTTTAATCCAGTTGAAAGCCTCCCTGTCATCCTGGGCAACACCGATGCCATTTGCATACATGCAACCCATAAAGTACCACTCACTGGATCCTCCATTGCGGGCAGCCCGGTCAGCCCACATGAAAGCTTTCTTTTCGTCCTTGGGAACCTCCACATATATAAAATGGATGGAGGAAGTGTTGGCATATATGGTGGCAAGGATTGACTGCGCTTCAACATTCCCAATGTCGGCTGCCTTGGTTAACCAATGCATGGCTAATTCGGGGCTTTCGTACTGATACTTCCGAGCCAGGGTTTTCATCGCGCAGGTATGGTTCCTCTCCGCCGCAAGGGTCATCAACTCGAGACTTTTCTCCTTATCACACGGCAGATCCGTGCCCAAGGAATATATCAGGCTAAGATGGAACTGTGCATTACTGTCCCCCATCTCTGCTTCCCTCTTTAATTGCTCTATATACTCATCATCCATCGTCTCATCTCATCGGTTATTCCTCCACAATTCACCACCCAAACAACAACGTCAAGATTCGGGGTGGCGCATCTCTCTTCAGGTCGCGCCAAATCTTACGTCAAAACTGATAATCGACTACTACCTTGATTGATGTATGAAAATGAAATTTACTGGTTATATAATATTTTAGATGGGACTCGATCAGAAACAATACTTGCCCATAGGACTTCGAGACCTCCTAATCATCCATCTCTGGACGTCGTCTAAAAGTCTTCGTCTTAGAGCGCGTTCCCTTGGCCTGTAAACGTCGCTCCTTCGATCCCCTCGTAGGAGCAGTCGCCCTACGAGACTTACGCATCTGCGTCACCTCTAAAATCAACTCCATCAAACGCTCCAAAGCCTTCTCTCTATTGGCCTCCTGACTCCTGGCTTCCTGTGACTTAATAATCACCGTACCCGCCAGACTGATCCTCCGGTCCTTCATCTTCAACAAACGCTCTTTATAGACTTCCGGTAGAGAAGACGCTCGAATATCGAAGAATAAATGCACTGCAGTGGATACCTTGTTCACATTCTGTCCCCCAGCACCCTGCGAACGAATCGCCTGTAACTGAATCTCCCTCAAAGGGATTGATACTCTGGAAGATACTTGCAACATATTCCCCACAACATCCCCAAATCCCCTCTGTCACAAGCACAACCTCTTCACACGTCCCGTCTGGCCCAAGGTTTTATTGGCCGTAATGGCCACTCATCCGACAGCAACACTGTACTCCAAACAGTTACAAATTACTTAATTTTTCGAATCAAACACCCAGTAGAGAAGGTGGGTCAAGATTTGCGTCACTCCGTGACCAGTGATCAATCCACCTGGACGGAAACAATCGTGGCTTCAACGTTTTGCCGCTTGTTCATTTCCTTAAACATTTGCAGTGCATGTTCCTCGCTGCTGGCATTAAAGAATCGTTCCTGCGCGGGCTCGTCTTTTCCGAGGGTAAACTCTATGCGATAGTTGGCGTAGATACCTGACTTGTTTTTTATTCTCTGCTTCTTGTTTAACATTATTCGTTTCCTTTCGAACGCTTGGCCGGCAACCCTTCTGTGGTCAGTCATAAAATGCCGATTGAGCCTTTTTTATTAGCATACTTTTTAAATTATTCTGTTATGTAAAGTTATATTTTTTTATTTTTGATAAATATCAGGAAAATACAGAAAAGGTCATTGCTGTAAATATGATGAAGAGGTATTGAATTAACTCCGACAAGGATTCCCCAAGAAAAGACGTCCATCTTCCAAACACGTCAAAACACAATCCGCACATTGCATTCATGTCGTGGCGAAGGAATGCCTCAAGGGGTTGAACTGAAATGGACCTCCAGAAAAACAATTTCTAACTTCTGGTTACCACCTCAAGACGGTTACATGGATTCCGACAGAGATCCAGCTTATTGGTCCTTCTGGACAGGATTCAAAACCCGGAAGTAGAGCTGCCGGTACACGAGGAAGTTGACCCAGTTGCGCAACGCGTATCCGCAATTGTTCAAATTCTGTTCGCTATAGTCGTTGGATTTGCCACCGCTCGGGTGAATACCGTCGCGGGAAATGATTGTTCCGTCCCATGAACCGTCCGGGCGACGCCGGATACATTCGGAATGAAAATCTGCGAGAGGCACCTGGAGTTTCACGGCCACGTCGCGAATGATCCTGTTGGCTTCAGCGACAGCTTCGTCCCGGCTACGGCGGGGCGGAATCGTGTTGAGAATCGGCACGCAACCAGCAATGGTGCATTTGCGGACAACCTGCTCAAGACGCCCACGATAATGTTCGGGGACCCGACCGCCTGAAATGTCATTGGTGCCGATCATGATGATCGCGACCTCGGGCTTATCCCGCTCGATGACTGCATCAATGGACTTCAATAGTTGCCCGACCTGCCAACCCGAGTAGTTGGCATGTTTTGGCCCCTTGTCTCGGGTTCCCCTCACATAATCTCGCCATCGCATCTTGGAGGGTGTTTTGGGGAGACCGTCGTCTTGCCTTAGATACCGTTGCGGATCGTCCCAACCGATCGAAGACCAGAAGGCCATTGAATAAGTTATCGAGTCCCCAAGCTGCGCGATGTAGCCACGTTGTCCCTTGAAGCCGGCGTGAACCTTACGCATCGCGCTCAGGGTGGCCTCCGGTTGAATTCCGGGCTTGAGTCGGCCAGCAGCAGATTGTTGCTTCTTGACTAGAATTTGCGCAGGAAGTTTCACCGCTTCTGCAATTGCCTTCTTGGCCAGGAAATCCTGACCGGCTTTCAATTCTGCTAGGGGTGCATTAACAATCCGGTCCATATGAACGTTCCCGGTTTGCTCGATTACGCTGTCGCTGGTGACTAGAATCGGTGGCCCAATCAAAAGATTGTTCCTGAGAATTAATCCATCATTTGAGTTCTGCACCCAGATTGGCCTCCGGGGGCTCCTTGCCGGATCGTGAATTGTATTTTTCTCGATTCGACAGTCACGAGTGTAGCAAGCCAGGATACCTGTCTCGGGGCATTGGGAGATGAAATTGTTCCGGGTAATACAGTTGATTGCCTGTAGCGGCGAATAGCCAAGCGATGGATTGCCCAGCGCAATGGCAATGTCGCAGTCGATAAAGATGTTCCGCTCGATCCTGCAACCACGTCCGTTTTCCGAGATGTAAATACAGCCTCGGCCTTCGCGGGTACGGCCTTGAATACCAATAAAGACATTGTCACTGATCGTCCAGTCGATGGTATTCTTGACATCGATTCCGCCAATGTAATTGCCGTTGAAAGAGTCAGGGGTATCGGTCTCGTCATCCGCGAACTGCTTGGGGCGGTCATTGTAAAAAAGACAGTACTGGATGCGACATTCACGTGGCCCCCTGTCCCCTTTTGACTTGGGCATTGCCGGCGCTTTCACGCCACGTTGCCAGATATTGTGGATGACGCAGTTGTAAATCGTCGCCTTTTCCGCACCTCGATCCGAATTGATCTTGAAACCGTTCCACTTGATGTTCCGGATAGTCAGGTCAGCGATCGTAACACCCTTTGCACCCGTAATGCCTACCAGTTCACCATGGCGACTCGATGCACCGTCAAGAATGACCTTATGCCGATCACCCGATGCCCCTCGAAGAGTTATGTTGTCAGTCGTAATTTCAAAGTAACGCGGCATCCTGTAATGGCCATCCGCAAGCAGAATCGACCCACCGGGCTCGACGTCTTTGGTCGCTTGAAACAATTCATCCACCGTTTTAACGCGAATGACTTTGCCCGAAGGCCCTGGCAACGCAGGCGCCTTGGGGAACCAAGGCTGATCAGGGATTACACCGAATATACTCAGTCGCAGAACAAGAAACAATACAACAGAAACCATACAACAATGGAAATATTTCATTTGATCTCGAAAACATGATTTATCAGCAATGCTCAAGATTATTTAATATGTAGAAACTCGACCGACCACCCAAATCGTCTTTGCCTTAAATTCTTTAATTCATTTAAGTCCGGTCAAATTTTTGCCATTTAATCTATTCTGACTACTACGTCTGCGGACGGACCATTCAACCCATGAGGCCTCCATTTTTCATTTTGATCGTCGCGCTGACCATTTTCGGTGCCCACCAGACTGCCCGAGCAGACGCCCGGGGCGATGACAACCTTGAAAAGTCACGTCAACACTGGTCCTTCCAGGCTCCGCAGCGCAGGGATGCGGGGAGGCTGGAAAACCCGGCATGGATGACCAAGCCATTGGACGCCTTCGTGCTGGCCAGATTAGAAAATGCAAACCTCAGTCCCAATCCCTCCGCGGACGACCGGGTACTGAAACGTCGCGTCAGTTTTGATCTCACCGGGTTACCACCCGATTCTGAACAGATCAATGGTGTTTCCTACGAGAAATTCGTGGAGCAACTACTGACATCTCCCCACTTCGGC
>Ga0209660_1001055_pt1 | contig 15160 bp, 8 predicted proteins | sample SaaInlV_100m_DNA_2_FD_184659 | JGI IMG/M metagenome (GOLD analysis project Ga0209660, IMG submission 184659) | Marine microbial communities from expanding oxygen minimum zones in the Saanich Inlet - SI072_LV_100m_DNA (SPAdes) (version 2) | ecosystem: Environmental > Aquatic > Marine > Intertidal... | reverse complement strand
CGGAAGAACACCCGGAGGCGCAGGGGCAAATGCACCCGGGACAGGCACACCTGCTCCAGGGACAGAACTCGGGGGGCCTATTCCAGGGGCCGGAGGCCCAGCACCCGGAGGCCCAGCACCCGGAGGACCTTCTCCGACTCCTTCACCTTCTCCGGCGCCTTCACCCTCTCCGGCTCCTTCGCCTTCTCCAGCGCCTTCACCTTCTCCGGCGCCTTCGCCTTCTCCGGCGCCTTCACCCTCTCCGGCCATGGGTTCACCAAAAGCATCTGAAGGAAAAGCATCTGCAAAACTCTCTCCCATACCCTCATCACCGAAGGAATCCATGGGTTCAGCTCCGGCAGCTTCACTAAAGGCATCGGCAGCGGTAGCATCGGCAGCATCAGCCGCTGCAGCTGCAGCTTCTGCGGCGATCTGAGCTTCAAGTTCACTGACAGCATTCTGTAATTCACTGATGGCTGTTTCCTGGGGAGGTATTGTCCCCTGCTGGTCGCCCTCACCAAGTTCACTGGCGGCCTCCTGCATTGCATCCAGCGCATTATTCACAGAATTGCTTGGAGGTTCGTTTGCAACCGCTTGCTCAAGAGCCTGCTCCAGTTCAAGTTGTTCCGCCTGAAGTTCAGAGGCTTCAGGTAGGGCCTTGGGGGCCTCTTCTACCTCCTTCTTTAATTCAATTTGCGCCTCAAGAATTCGTTTCAATTCCTCAAGAACTTCAGCTTTGTCTGCGACATCATCCTCATCTGAGGACAAAATTCGTTCAATCTCCTTCAGAATCTCTATTGTTTCATCCTGATGTCCAACTGTTGCAACCGCATCTTCCTGACCAATGGTGGCTATTGCATTCTGCATCAATACACTAGGTTGGCGATCGCGAAGAATATTCTTGGCCATCCCAAGTCGTTTCACAAAGGTATCCTCTACGGCATCAATAATAGCACCGGACAAGAGACTCTTGAATTGTGACAATTGCTGAAGGTTCTCATTCTGAGCGCGAATGACACGTGGTTTGTCAACCGTTGCAGCGTCCTGATTGATAAATAGCATCTTACCCCATTTTGCGGTTTCCCTGCGGAGGAAGGATTGCGTCTTGATTAACTCCCGTATTCTCTCCAGCAAAATATCCCCAATGAGGGCGGATTCCGAAGCTCTCAGCAAATGATTCAAATCCTCGATAATAAAATGGATTTCCTTATCAGCCTCCTCCAAGTGTAAGGATGCATCCTCAATCTGCAACCGTGCCTGTTGAAGATTTGAAGCCGCCTTGGGTACCCGTTTGGTATTCACTTGTATGAGCGCGCTATTCATGTCAGCAATGACTTTGCCTTTCCCCTGCTTAATCAAACCATTGGATTCAAGATCAGCAAGCAGGAGATCAATTTTCCGCGATGCACCTCCAATCTGGCGACGAACCTCGACCTGCCGGCGCTCCTCACTACGAATGCGTTCACTTGTCTGCAGCACATCACTCCTGACCTGCCCATGGGACAATGAACAAAACAGAAGGGTAAGGAAAATAGAAATGGATGAAGTTCGATTCATTATTTGGGTTCCTCCTGGGGTTTCTTATCTCCGTCCGGGACTTCTTTGGTTTCCTCGTTTTTCAGTCGTCTGACCTCTGTGGTTGCCTTCTTTTCCAAGTCACGGGCCTTCCCGATAATTTCCCGTTGAGCGTCGAGTTCATTTTTAAACCATGCAAGATATTGCTCCTGTGTCTTGATTTCAAGTCTTCGCGTAGCTGAAATATTAATATGGGTTCCCATGGGAGGGAACTTATCACTGATCTTGATGGAGAATGAAAGATTATCGCCAGGTTTTAGGTCAGGAATACTCTGCGCCAAAGTCCAGGTATGCTGAATATCCCGAACCGTACCTGAAAGTGGCTCCATCTCGATACTTTTCTCCTCGCTACTGTTAATGGAATATACCAAGTGTGCAGTCCCCAGTTGGTGGTCATCACTGGCCCGTGCGATAATATTTAAAACCTTCTTCACGGTGGCCTTACCATCAGTTGAAGGCTCGATCAGTTCAATATCAGGAATCCTGTCGGGAACCACCCGAACAATATGCTGAAGATCGTCGTACTCGAAACCATGATCCTTCTCAGTCCAATGAAAGGTGTACTTGAATGTCTCATCAGCAACTCTATCAAAGGTTGCAAGGAATCCATCCTCACTGATGACTGCAGGAAACTTCTCCTCTCCCACGATAATATCCAGAGCACGAATGGCCGGGGTACATTTCAAGGACCACTTGACCCTGGTTCCTTCAGGCACAGAAAGATTCAGGGAATCAACCGGTGGCTCGATTAAACCGTTCCGTTCAAGGTAATCCGGATAAATAAAGGAAATCTGTGTATCTAAAATCTCTGGACGCGGAGAAACCCGTATCGAATATTTCTCTGTGAGTGCATCACCAATACGGATATAGTAGGTGAAATCCTCAAAGACCTCGGGGATTGTGGATTTAAAATGTATTCCATCATCTTCCTTGTTCATGGCCATGGAATCCCATGTCCTGTCTTTTTCTGAACGCACATACAAGCGCCCTGCTTCTGGTTTTAAACCATTGACCCTGGCAACGATCTCAATTGGGTCGCCCTGCTTGATGGTTTTATTTTTTGTCAATAAAACAACATCTGTATTTGTTGGATAGTCCTTGTCCACCCCCACAAGCCGAAGAAAAAGAGAACGCATGTGATCGGAACGACTGTAACTGATCAAGGAGAAGGTTCCAATCGAAACAACTGCGAACAGGAACAAGTTCCGCAACTGTCGAAAATCCACCACCTCCCTGAAGTCAAGTGGTCGAGTCAGGGATATAGCCTGATTCCTCATCGCTTCAAGCAAGGAAGCCGATCCGGCTAAAAGGGGATCTGGATGTTCTTCAAACTGAGTATAGGAGACCAAGACAGAACGAAGTTCTGGATGTTTCGCCTCAACTTCAAGGGAGACACGGACTGCATCAAAGCGCTTCAGATGGCGCAACCATTCATGCCATAACACCCATCCAAGAACACATACATTGGTGAAAAGGAGAAGAATCTGTGGGCCACCTGTAACTCGTGACCGAAAAAGAATCTGCCAGTCAACAACAAAATCAACCAGCAAAAGAACCACAGTCCAGATAAGTAGACGTGCAAATCCTCGAATGTGAAAAAAGCGCTGCTCTTGACGCCACGCAATGCGTAACTTATCTTCGATCGAGATGTCTGGTCCGTTGCTCATGATACAGCTCAATAACCTAAACCAGGTTCTCCCTTCTTCTCATGAACCATTCCACTCCGGTCAGGATAACCAGCAGAATAAAAATTACAGGAATGTCCCATAAGTCCTTTTGACGCTGAATGGTTGTGGTAAACGTTTCATCGGATTGAATCAGTTTCCCCAAATCCCCAAGTTCACTTGCAGCAAGACGTTTCCCGCCTGTAATGGAGGCAATCTGGTCAGCAACCTCAATACGGGTTTCAGTATCACGTTTTTCAAGGGGGATATTCCTTACATCAAATTGAATGGTATTGGCAATTGAGGTATCGGCAGAACGAGCAGAAACCTTGTACTCCCCCTCATCACCAGCCAGAATTGTTCCGGAATAAAGTCCGGGGGACCCAAGCACAGGAATCAACTCCAATTCTGTAGGTAACCCATCGGCACCAACCTTTTCCATAAGAACGCCATAGGAAGGTTGTTCCACCGGTTCAAAGGATTCGGTAAGAACATTGGCATAAACCTCCACATACTCGCCACTACCATATTGATTACGTCCTGTCTCCAGGGTAATCTGCTTGTTTTGCCCAAGTAAACGAGAGAGTGCAAGGAACTGAATTGATTGCCCCCAGAAACGCGCATGGTGGAGATCACCGACCTCACGCCGTAAACGCCACAGGTCAGCCGAACCCACGAACATGGTCTTGCCATTTCCATAACGTTGCCAGGCGACCAATGGATAATTGCCGATGTTAAAAACATCATCAGAAAGTGATAAAAGAGTTGTGGCTCCGGGTTTGGCACCTGAAAGTTCAGGAAGAAAACCCAGGGGGCGGACTCTTGACCAGATACGATTGGTGGATTCCATCGTATCCCCAAGGGAGACAACTGAACTTTCAAGACCGGCCGCAGTAACGACAGGATAAACCGAAGAAGGTAAACCACGCCAGCCAATATTATCCACCTTCACCGGCAACATGTCGGCAATCTTGGTTTCAGTGTAGGAGGAAGGCGAACCAACTCGCCCGGCAAGCATCAATAATGAACCCCCACTCTTCTTCACAAGGTTCTCCATCCATGTTATCTGATCGGAGGTGAAATACTTGGCGTTCACATCGCCCAGAATGACAAGATCAATATTGAGAAGGTCTTCGGCTTTGGTTGGAAACCCACCAATGTGCCGCGGGGAAGTCTCAGCGAGATGCTTGTCCCCCTGTGTCATGAGAAAACGTACATTCAAGCGAGGATCGCGCATGAGGACCCATCGAAGGTAACGGAATTCCCATCGAGGCATGCCCTCAACATAGAGCACATCTATCTTCTCATTGATTACCCGCATCTTGTGGCTGACTGAGTTGTTGGCATCCGTGGTCTCCCCCAAGGCGGACTCGATAGAAACGGAAACCTCAACAGAACCGGTTTCGCGATCAGGCACATATTCAAATTTCTCAAACTGTGTGCCACCACCCAGGGTCACTTCACGAGAACCAATTGTCTCACCATCAACCTTAAAGACCAATTCTACTATCTTGTCTTCAAAACCGCTGGATTCAAACTGGACACGTACAGGAACCTTGTCACCAGTAAAGGCAACCTCGGGGGCAATAACACGCTGGACTTCAATATCAGGTGGGGAAGGCAGACCGATTGGGACTGTATAAACCGGGACGGACTGGTTTTTTAAATTACGGGCAGCTTGTACAGGGTCCCGCCCCTCCAGCCATGCAAAATCACTCAATACAACGACTCCAGCCAGAGGTTGACCTGCATGGCGCGCCACAGCTTCATCCAATGCGGAACCGATTCGGGAACTACCTGCTTCAGCTGTACGAGAGCTAATCCATTCAGCGCTCTCGCCCTCGCCTGAGATTGGTTCAAGACGATCACCGATACTATAGTAGCGGAGAATATATTCCTCACCCAACAGATCATGAGGAGACATTTCAGGGTGTGACAAGGCTGCTTTGGCCAAGTCAAGGCGGGTGGTTCCCTCCACCTTTTTCTTAAGGGCACCAAGGCCCGATGATTGATTGCCTTGGGTATGGGGAATATTTAAAACCTTGGCCGCCTCGAGTACATCATTGGAATCACGCCTTTCATCAGAGATTTCCATACTTTGGGATGTATCCATCAATACGAGTAATGTACGTTTGAGATCCCGTGATGACTGCATTTTCAGGACGGGTTCCAGCAAAAGCAACAACAATAGGGCGCCGGCAAGAATGTAGCAACTTCCCATAACCATTCGCCGTGCTCGGGAAAGCCAGCTCTCAGAACGATACAGATACACTGCAAATGCTATAAGTGCAACCAGCACCACCAAGGTGATTATCCAGCTATGCTGTACGTCGAGCTGAACGTCAGAAACGCTCTCATCCAGTTCGATATTAAATAACCTCTTAAGCATTGAAATTAATTCCGAAATTTGTCCTTACGTTCTTCTTGCTGCGGCCACGGTTTGCTTGCGCAAACTCTCAGTCACATCCCCGGTTTCCCCGGTCATACGATTTGTATACATCTTAGCCAAAAAACCTTGAAGGAGAAATATTAAAAGCGCCAGAATGAGGAGGGTTCTGGAAAGGTCGAATCCTTCCCGACTCTGCGAGATAATCTTGGCAAGGTCTGCCTGTGGTGAAATGACCCATTCAGGCTTCCCCAATGCGGTGCCAAGACTGTCGGATGAAAAAACCTTCACATCAGCTTCACCTGCATTGATATTAACAGCCAAGGCAGATGAAGGAAGACCTACGGGTTCAACTTCATAGAAACCTGGAGCATCAGAATCAATTGCGCAATATGGGATTCCAGAGCTTCCCTTTAAAAGATTTACTGCAAGAGGTTCTCCATCCGGTTCACTAAGAGTGACCTGATGATTGGCTTGAAGTCCGGCTAGTGTAATCTTGCCGGGTGCCCCCAATGCAACAGTACGTTCACCAGGACGACTTGTGAAATGCGTAATGGATTGCTGGACCATCATTGGGAAAAATGGGTGAACGGAAAGATTCCCCCAATCACGATCGGCAGTGGTTGTAACCAAGAGGACGGTCCCCTCTCCTACCTGTTTTTCCAGCAACAGAGGTAAATCAGACCGAGAAAGACGAAGAATTGTGTCACTATCCTCATCTGGTTTGACTTGAATTACCTTCCTTATCTTGGCTGCACTACGCCCTTCTTCAGGAATCGATTCAGCAAGAGATGCCAGCACATGATCAGACTGAATTGGCCCGATCGTCCAGGATGCCTTTGTTTCATCGTTTTCAGAACGGGTATCGTCACCCTCAAATGAAACCATATCAACGATCTCGCCCGGGAGCAGGTTTACATCACCACCATGCAATTGGGCGTTGTAGGATTCTGCATCAAGTTTTTCACCGGCGTAAATAGCGAGCCCACCTCCCTTGCCGACAAAATCCTTAAGCCTTTTGGCAACATCGACGGCAATTGTTGGAACATTGGCCAAGAAAATAACATCGTATTCCTTGAAATCCTCGGCATCCAAATCCTGCCAGTCTGCTCGCACCACTTCAAGTGTGGCAGATTCACCACTTTTCTTGAGTTCCAAAGCTCGAACAAGATAGAAAACCTCAGATGGGCGGTCGCCAGATGCCGGTTCACCATGTGCGCAGAGAATACGGATTTTTTCCCTGACATGAACAACTGTCTGGCGTTCATTATCCAGACTCAAGGAATCCGGTCCCAGAATTACGCGAACCCTGGAGTCCCCACCCTTGTCAAATGAAGCATAGAATGAAATCATCCGGGACTCCCCCTCTTTTATAGACCCTATGGACTGGCGGGTAACATCCTGCCCATCAACCTCAAGTGTCGCGGTACCGCCCTCACTGAGTTGGCGTCCATGGTTACGAACCTCCGCGGCAAAACGAACCGTGCCTGATGGAACAAGTGATCCGGAGACATATTCAAAACTCATCACGGAGAGATTCTCTTCGCCGTCCACACCCACAGGTGTTATAAACAGGGATGCATCATCAGCAATGCTCTCAAGGCCGGACCTGGCATCAGCGGAAAGGTTTTCCCAGTCGACAGCCTGGGCATCTGTAATCAGGTAGCACTCCCGAATCGAGGCCTTCAACTCCGTGACCAAACCTAAAGTTTCAACAAGGCATCGCTCCAGATTTAATCCCTCGGGAAGAGTCTTTGCATTTTCAAGTACTTCACGGAATCGGTGTTCATCATAACTGCTGCCACGAAGAAGGGTCCGTGTCTTGTCGCCAAGTAAAACCAGGGAAACCGGATCCCCCACATTGGCGGACTTAAGAATTTCCGATGCTTTTTCCAAGGCACGGTCAAAACGTTTGGAATGCTTACCATGAGCCATGCTGTAGGAGGCATCAATTGCAACAACCATACCCACACGTTGTTCCCCCCCCAGAATCTGGGCATTCTCGTTCCGAAGAGAAGGCCTCAACATGGCAAAAGCCACCAATGCCAGTACCAGGCATCGCAAAAGAAGAATGAGAAGATCCTCCAGCCTGACCTGACCCGAGCGTATGACCAATGCACGCCGAAGCAACTCCATGGCCGCCCAGTCTGTACGCCTGCGATGTCGCTGATGTAGAAGGTGAATGATAATGGGAACCGCGATACCTGCGGCTGCCAAGCCACCCCAGAGTGGTAATGAATTAAGGAAGGTCATGGATGATTCACCTCCCTTGGTTTATCCAACATTGCAATCTGGGCATCACCAAGATGAATGCCACATGGATACGCCAAATGCTTACCAAATTCAACGCGCAATTCAAGATCATCCCCTTGGGGAAGAGGCAACTGGAGAATCCTGGATTCGTCCCCGGCAGAAAGGTTCTGGCGATAGAATTCCTTCCCGGAAGCGACCAAAATAACAGTAGCATCTCCACGACTGCCTGCGATAGGTGAAATAACGGCACGAAACTCACGGGCACCGACTCCGGTCAGTTTGTAACGTAATGTTGTCTGCGGACTGACTCGAAGGGACGAGAGAAAATGGGAATCATCTCCTTGGACATTGGCTGCGTCCTGAAAAGGCTTCTTGCCCAAAGGCCCGACAGATTCAACACCCAGACGCTCCAAATCCGTCAGCCAGGATATTCCATTACCGGCACGAACAAGATATCTCACATTCTTCCACTCGATTTTCAATTCTTTAAGGATTGAGTGGGATAAAAGGATTTTTCCTTCATCAAAATCGATTTCCCCACGTAGTATGGTACCATCGAGAAGTCCCACCTCATCAACCATGGATTCCACTATTTCTGAACCAGTAGAAGGAAGTAGGTAGCGATGTAAATCCTTTCGGGGAAGAGGAATAATGCCGAGAGGAGAATCCAGCGCAATATTATCATGCTTCAACCAAACCAACTTGCCTGGAAGTGGGCGACCATTCGTACGATAAAGAACTCCTGGACGATTGGCTTTTGAGGAATCAAGACCAGGTGCAAACTCCAATGATGCAATATTCGTCAAATCTACATTATGCGTGCCAAAAAGGTGATGATTATTAATTCCAAGCTTACCATCTTCGTATAATTTTTGAATAGTAACATGCCAGAACTCTCCACTTCGCATCCCCACAGCATGCAGGGTCTGGCTGTTCTTGGTAATTTCTCGATCCAGTAGAACGCTTTTGACAGAGTCGAGATCGACAACTTTCCCATCCAGCATAACGGAACCATCATCCGCCCATTTCAAACTACCTTTAAGAAGACCATCACGAGTCCATACAAAGTCAGATCCACGCATGACATCATTACCTAGGGTCCTGACACCCTTACTGTTCTCCGTCTGAATCAGCATGTCCATGCAGACATGACCCCAAGGGCCAATAACCCGATCTAAAACCTCGACCTGAGCCTGACGACCTTGATAGGAGGACAAGTCAAACGCCACGCTTTCCATGACATGTGAATTCTGACCGGTTATTGAGGCAACTGCATTGCCATCCACCAAAAGATTGACACAGGCACGCCCTGGGTAATGCCCACCAGACAAAAGGAACCGAAGAAATTTCCTTTCAATAATAAAAGGGGAAGAGATTGCACGGCCTATCTGGATATCGATATCACGACCATGAGGCCCCCAGCTTTTCAGCATCATTTGGCCTCGAAAACCCTTAATACGGAGAGGACCGTGATTGGATCGACCGGGATGCCAATAGTTCCCCGATCCGTATCCAGAAAATGCAGTGCCCTCAAAGGTCCAATCACGCCGCTTTTCCTCAAAGTCCTCAATAAGAATATCCTCAAGCGATGGAGGAGAAAGTTGAACTTCCTTGGGCGCGTTTTCCGTTACCTGTATGAGTTCCTCATCCAAGGATGCTTGGACTACACCGGAAAAAAACAACCAGATGAAGCCGGAAGCAAAAATAATTGGGCATTGCCAGAGGTTCGTCATCGGTTCTTTGCTGCAGCTGTCCTTTGCAGGAGGTAACTGGAAAGGACCGACTCAATCGGTTCCGCCGTATTAACAAGAACATAGTCTGCCGCATTTTTCATACACGCAGATCGAATCGTACCAATAAATTCCTCAAGTTCCTTTAGATAGGCGGCGCGCACTCGAGCAGGCTGAGTAACGAGCTCACCATCATCCTCAAGCCCTTCGAATCGCCAAACTCCGTTTAAGGGGAACTCAATTTCATGTGGATCAAGAATATGGAAGACGGTGACATTGTGCCCCCGATAACGAAGGTGACCAATTCCCTTGATAAAATCTTCCGTATTATCCAGTAAGTCCGAAAAAATCATTACCATGCCCCGACGTTTCATCCGTCCAGCAAATTCATGTAGCAAACCAGCAATATCTGTTCTAGGTTGAGGATCAACTTTCTCCATCTCGCGGGAAATATCAGCCAAGATTCCCATTGTACTCTTGGGTTCGACATAATTCCTGAGTTCGCCATCAAATATGCCCACACCGGCTGAGTCCCTTTGGTCCACGATCAGGTAAGCAAGGCTTGCCGCCATATATTTGGCATACTCAAGCTTGGATATTCCGCCGGACTTGAAGGTCATCGATGAACTCGCGTCTAGAAGAAGATTTGAGATAAAATTAGTTTCCGCATCAAATAACTTTATAAAAGGACGTTGCGTCCTAGCATAAAGCTTCCAGTCAATATGACGAATTTGATCACCGGGAACATACTGCCGATAGGCAGAAAATTCGGTACTGATACCACGAACAGGGCTTTTATGCATACCGATCCGAATTCCCTCAACCACTTGACGTGTAACCACATCCAAGGGGCCAAGTTTGGACAGTGTATCTGGATCTAGGTATTTTGCCTTCATCTACTGGGTGTGATGAATCAGGGTTTCCTTAGGAAATTTAGAATCGATGATCTGGGCAAGCGTCAGACAATTAGATATTGTAGGTCAAGCACTTGCAGATTTGTACATTTTTTCATCAGAAGGAATGTGCTCCAGTAATTTGCGAATTACATCATCTGTACGGACGCCTTCGGATTGAGCCGCAAAATTAAGACCCATACGATGGCGCATGACGGGGAGTGCCAAGGTCTGGATGTCATCGATGGAAACATTGAACCGTCCCTGGAGAATGGCCCGTGCCTTCCCAGCTAGAATCAAGTTAAGGCATGCACGAGGTCCTGTGCCAAAAGAAACCCAATCATTGATAAAATCAGGAGCGCCCTCTTCCCCGGGACGTGTGGCACGGACAAGTTTTGCGGTGTAATTAAAGATATGATCAGCAACCGGAACTCGAAGAACAAGTTCCTGCAGTGCAAGAATCTCCTCCTTGGAAATAACTGACTTGAGCTCAGAATGTGAAGCGGCAGTGACCTGACGCATAATATCAATCTCTTCTGCCTCAGTAGGATACTCAACATGAATCTTGAACATAAACCGGTCAAGTTGAGCTTCCGGGAGAGGGTATGTCCCCTCCTGCTCCAAGGGATTTTGGGTGGCCAGCACAAAGAATGGGAGGTCCAGCTTGTAGTCATCCCCACCAGCGGATATCATTTTTTCCTGCATGGCCTCAAGCAACGCGGCCTGAGTCTTGGGCGGGGTGCGGTTAATCTCGTCAGCAAGTACCATATTTGCAAATATCGGACCCTTTGTGAACATAAACTTGCGAGCTCCGGTCTCGGGATCATCCTGCAACACTTCAGTGCCGGTGATATCAGATGGCATTAGATCTGGTGTAAATTGAATCCGACGAAATGAAAGGGACAAGCACTTGGCAATTGAACTAACCAACAACGTCTTGGCCAATCCAGGAACCCCCTCAAGTAATCCATGTCCACGAGCAAAGATGGAAATCATCACCTGATCGATGACATCATCCATCCCCACGATGGACTTTCGCAATTCAGTTAGGATTTCGTCACGTGCAGCACGCAGTTTTTCAACGGCCTGAACATCGTCCATGGACGCTATGTCCGAATTGGATTGTTGGGTTTCATCATTTGACATGGGTTGTAACCTTTCTTGGGTGAATCTGATGGATTTTTACTGAAAGTTTCATAAAAAAACCATGATCACACGGGAAGTGAAACATGGTTTTGGGAGCTGGAATTTTTAAAAAATGCTTTCAAAATAGCTTGTGAGAATTCGATCAAGACTGAAGTGGATTTCAACATTCTTTAATTTGACTGATAGAATATTAGAATCGCTTGTAAAGCAGGGAAATTCATTTTGGGGAAACTTTTTTTATCCAGCTGGAATGTAAAGCCTTCAAACGATCGACAATAAGCGGCTTTTCATTGTAATAGTTTTTCACCTCGGGTTTCTCCCCAAAAAGTTTGTGAAGACTTTTTCCGTTGATCAATTTCCACTCTCCTTGGCGCACCGCCCAACTGCGACCCCATGCGAAATGTAACACCTCATGGAGAGAGGAGGCGTCAGGATTTTTTATCAAGGGCAGAATATCATGACCATCCAACTTGGGCGCATCTTCAGGTTGTAGTACTCCGCAAAGCCCAAGTATTGTGGGAAACCAATCCATTGCAGTTATGACTTGTCCACGAACTTCTCCCTTGGGTAATCTTGATGGGTAACTGATAATGGCAGGGACGCGAACGCCACCTTCAAGAAAAGTGCCTTTCCTTCCGATCCACTTGCCTGTTGAACCACCCCCACTGGCTCCGTAGAAATGTCCCTTGGGATATCCGCTCTTGTGGTTGTCAACGCGGATTCGATTGCCGGTCTCCTCGGAATGTCCATTATCGCTCATAAATATGATGATGGTATTCTCTCGAAGTTTAAGGGTCTCCAATTTGCTGACAATCTCCCCGATGTAGTAATCGGTGGCATTCATAATCGTGGCATAGGACCTCCTTGCTGCATCCTTCATATCCATGAATGGTTCAGCGAATTTTCTGGGAGCCTGCTCAGGGTAGTGAGGAATATTGAAAGGGGCGTAGAGAAAAAAAGGTCGGTCCTTGTTTTCCTCAATAAATTCCAGACAACGATGGGTCATCATTTCAGGAAAGTATTTCCCATTGGACTCGACCGGAGTTATCCCTTCATAGAGGTCATGGAATCCGTTTCCATGCAGGAAATAGTGGTTGTAGTTGTCAATAAAACCGTCGCGAATGCCAAAGAATTCATCAAAGCCCTGCTTCTTGGGGCCGAAATCCCGATGCGCACCAAGATGCCATTTACCATAAAGCGCCGTGCGATACCCGACAGATTTAAGTACCTCAGCCAACGTCACTTCCTCCAATGCCATATTGATACCCTTTGGCCCGTTCATGTCACCCTGGGTCCAGTGCCTTACCCCACCACGTTGTGGATGTCGCCCAGTCAATAAGGCGGCCCGCGCTGGACAACAGACGGTGTGCGCATATGCCTGAGTAAACCGTACTCCGGTGGCAGCCAATTTATCAATATTGGGAGTGATTAGGTCCTTGGATCCGTAACAATTGGCATCAATGGTTCCCTGATCATCTGTGAAAAGAATCACAACATTGGGCTTTCTGGTGTCTGCGAGAACAGCTAAATGAACAAACAGAAATAGGAAAGGGAGAGAAAGGCGCATTATATTCAAGTGGTTGTCTTTTAAACGAGTTGATGTGGACTTGCCTAAAAAATGAAGGCAAGCAAAATTCTGGTATTATTAGAACCCGTCGGGAAAATAAACCATATTTACATTGAAATACCGATTCATTATAATCACTGCACTACTGCTCATGGTCGGTTTGACCGGGGTTCAGGGGACCAGGGAATCATCCTTTTCGATAATTGGATATCTCCCGGAATATCGTGTGGAAACAGTTTCACCAGAAAAACTGATACCCATCACGGACCTCATCTATTTTGGGATCAAGCCACCGGCAAATGGTCATCTCCCGGTCACCCCGGTAAAAAACTCTATATTAAGAAAGCTTCATGAGATCAAACACATCACCAAATGCAGGCTACTTATTTGCGTGGGTGGGTGGGGGCGATCAACCGGTTTCCCCACCCTTGCAGGAAACAAGGACTTCCGGAAGCAATTCATAAGCAACATTAGAGATTATTGCCGGACCAATGGCTTTGATGGCATTGATTACGACTGGGAACACCCCAAGGGAGTAAAGGAAAAATCTACCTATGTTGAACTACTGACTGAAACAGCAAAGGCTTTCAACAAGGATGGTCTAATCGTAACGGTCGCCCAAGCCAACTGGCAGGACCTAGGTAAAAAAGTATATAAAGCGATTGATCGAGTTCACTTCATGTCCTACGATCATCAATTCCCGCAGGCAACACTGGGAAAATCCAAGGCCGACATCAAAAAACTGCTTGGGTGGGGATGTCCCGCCAACAAAATTGCTCTCGGTCTGCCCTTTTATGGTCGTAACAGGAACAGGGATGCCCGGACTTACGCACAGCTTATTGGGAAAAGGCAAAAAAATAACGATGACATCATTGATGGGTTTGCCTTCAACGGCAGGCTTACGATAAAGAAAAAGGTGCAATTCGCCCAGGAACAAAAACTAAACGGCATAATGATCTGGGAGTTGGGCCAGGATTCACAAGGAAGCAATGAATCGTTGTTAAATACAATTCAGTTAAAAATTCTAGATAAGAACGATCATTAGACTGACAGGTGATGGTACAAACACTCCTGCAGTGAGGAAAGAAGGTTAATCTATTGCGAAAATACAAAAGATGGCCGAATTGTCATGTGGTTATTTCCACTTTTCGACAATAATTCCGGCATCGTTCTTTTGTTTTGAACCAGGAGTAATTCTCCCCATTGCAATCTGTTGATCAAGGAGTGTCCGAAACTCCATTCCCTTTGCTGATAACTTGGAGGACAGATTTATCTTATCACCAAGGCTGGTTTATTTCAGTAAGAATTGTATAGCCTTTTTAAAATTGTTGGTCTCATGGTCCTTGGTCTTTTTCATGACCTTCAGAAGTTCCTGCCCGTAACGGGTAACGAACTTGGCATGTTCCTCGTCATCGATGAGGTTGTTCAGGGCATCGGGGTCTTCCCCGTAATCATAGAACTCGAAAGGCGTCCGGTACAGGTAATGCTTGACCCGCTTGGCTAGAGCCGGATCGTTCTGCGCAGCCTTGGCCATCGCTTTCCAGGTCAGCCCGCTCATCGATTCGTTCTTAAAGGTGGTCTCGCCGTCGTGCCACCCATTCCAGATCAACCCGTAACGCTTGCCCTGCAGGGAACGCATGGCATAGGAGCGGCCCGAGGCAATGGTGTTGATATGGGTATAGACGAATTCCCTGCCCTTTTGCTTCTTTCCCTTCAATACGGGAAGGAAGGAGCGCCCGTCCATGCCCTTCATCGGAGTAAGACCGAGAGCATCGAGAATGGTCGGGGCGAAATCGACCCCCGCAACCGCATGCTCGGTCTCATGGGTGCCCGGCTTGACCGTACCGGGCCAGCGCACGATCCAGGGGGTGAGCGTCGAATGCCTCCAGACGTTGGTCTTGGCAAAGGGAACTGGTATGCCGTGGTCGGACTTGAGCATGACCAAGGTATTCTCAGCAAAACCGGCT
>Ga0209660_1001054_pt1 | contig 15168 bp, 20 predicted proteins | sample SaaInlV_100m_DNA_2_FD_184659 | JGI IMG/M metagenome (GOLD analysis project Ga0209660, IMG submission 184659) | Marine microbial communities from expanding oxygen minimum zones in the Saanich Inlet - SI072_LV_100m_DNA (SPAdes) (version 2) | ecosystem: Environmental > Aquatic > Marine > Intertidal... | reverse complement strand
TGATTAATTTAACATTAGATCAAGACAAAGTTGAAGAAAAAGAAAGTAAAAAATTTGTATCACAAGGAAAAGACCTGTATTATCTTCTTTTTAGTTGGTTAGAAGAAATTCCATTTATTCTCATTACGGAAGGATTTGCAATAAAAAGAATAGAATTTACCATTGAAAAAAATGATTTCTATAAAATTAATGCAAAAGCATTTGGTGAGACCCTAGATTTGAAAAAACATAATTTCAAAGTAGAGATAAAGGCACCTACATTTTATGATATGGTGATTAGAAATGAAGGGGAAGTATATATGAAATTTCTGCTTGATTTGTAAGTTTGTGAATAATTATTTGCTATAAACAGGAAAAAATTATGCTTATTTTTTAAAAATGAATTTTCTAATCAATAATATGCAAGTAAAATTAGCTGGATTTGGAATATTATCATTATTTTTGATAATGTTAGTACCAGTTTATGCAGAAGTAACAGAATTTTCAAGTGAAAAAAAATTCTATACAATTGATGAAGGAATTGTGTTTGTAGGAAATACAGCTGAAGGACACGAAGAAGTTAATGTGCTCATGATAAATCCAAATGGAAAAGAAAGTTATTTTGTTGGAGCAGTGTCAAATTTACAGGGAATATTTGAAACAATACCAAAAAGTGTAGACAGTGGTTTCACAATTATTGGGACGTATGAATTTACAGCATTTACTATTCAAAAAGATAACGGTATTAGTGTAACTCTTGAATTTGATGGAAATAAAATTGCTCAACCAACAAAATCTATCTTACAATTAAATTCAATTCCAGATAAAATAGTAGAAGTAGAAAGAACCATTACATTTACAGCTAGTATTACTGATGATTCATTCATAGAGACGTACGACGGACGGGACCCAGTTTATAGTTTAGAAAATGCTCCTGTAGATGCTATAATTGATGACATCACTGGAAAATTTATCTGGACTCCATCAAAATCCTATGGAAGTTTTGAAGATGTAATTTATAATTTTGACATTATTGTTAATGCTAATAATCAAGAAGATAGGGAAAATATTTCAATAATTGTAAAAAAAGCATATGATGAACCAGTAATAGAACCAAAGGCAGAACCAGTAATAGAACCAAAGGCAGAACCAGTAATAGAACCAATTAAATCTACAACTGCATCATTTGTGGATACAACAAAAGATCCACAAAGTTATGTAGATAGATACAACAATGAACCAACATACAAAGAATGGTTTGATGAAAATTATTCCCAATATTCTTCAATTTATGAAGCAGTTGGATTAGAGGAACCATTACAAATTCCTGCTTCCTTTGTGGATACAACAAAAGATCCACAAAGTTATGTAGATAGATACAACAATGAACCAACATACAAAGAATGGTTTGATGAAAATTATTCCCAATATTCTTCAATTTATGAAGCAGTTGGATTAGAGGAACCATTACAAATTCCTGCTTCCTTTGTGGATACAACAAAAGATCCACAAAGTTATGTAGATAGATACAACAATGAACCAACATACAAAGAATGGTTTGATGAAAATTATTCCCAATATTCTTCAATTTATGAAGCAGTTGGATTAGAGGAACCAGAATTTGGAATTTGTGGAGAGGGTACAAAATTAATTGATGGTGTATGTACAATTATTCAAAAAACTATCCAAAAGCCATGGTGGCAATTTTGGTAATCAAATAAAAGCTAACTTTTAATCAGAATACTTTTTCATGAATAATATGGGGAAATTAGCTAGAAATCTTAGAATTTGTGGAGATTGTGGAATTGCATATACATCTGTAAGCCTTACGAAATACATTGATCAATGTCCAATTTGTAAATCAAGAAGATTTGAAGCAATTCCAATTAAAACATTAGACGAGTAATTTTTTGATATAGATTTTTTAATAGAATAAGATTTTGATGCATATTGTCTGAAGATCCAGAAATCGCTAAAATTATGCAAAAAAAATTAGATGCCATGATTAATCAAAAAGAACAACCAAAAATTGAGGCTGGAATTATTGATTTAAACGATTCAAATTTTGAACAAACAATTTCAGCAGAAAATCCAACATTAGTGGATTTTTGGGCAGAATGGTGTGGTCCTTGTAAATCAATGCATCCAATATTTGAAAGTCTTGAAAAACAATATCCAAATGTAAAATTTGCAAGAGTTAATGTTGATCAAAATCAAAATATATCAAGAAAGTTTGCAGTTCAATCAATTCCAACATTTATCATGTTCAAATCAGGCAAGGTAATAGATAAAATGATGGGAGCAGTTGGTGCACCTGGAATTCATATGATTTGTAAAAAACATTCAAACTAGTAACCGTACATAGGTTCTATTTCACGTTGAATTCTAACAATTTCATTAAAAACTTCTTGTTCCTCACTACTTAATTTATGTAAAAATTTACTAAGTAACTTTTTTGCGTCAGGAGATGGAGGAAATGTATAGTATACCTCTTCTTCAAAAATTTGTCTACCTATTGTAACATCTTTAACAGAACATGCAACTTCATCTCCTGTTTTTGCAGAAGAGACTGTTTTTTTATCAAGTTGAAGTTGGTGAATATTTCCAATTTTTCTTCCAGCCATATTCATAAAAGGGATTTTGTGTTTTAAATTTCCAACATCAATACGTACACCAAAAACTGCAGGATTATTATTACGAAATACCATTCCTTTCATAAATGTAAATTTTGAAATTGGTGTTAACTCTGCAAACATTGCATCTTCCTCATTTGTAGAATCCTCTTCAACCCAAGCATTGTAATTATCAATTAAACTGTAAATTACTTTATCTTCAAATAGTTTGATGTGACTTGTTTCTGATTCTTCTTGTGCATCAGGTAACACCTTAACATTAAATGCCAAAACAATTCCAAGATGTCTATCGTTTTCTTTGATAGCTTTAGCTTCAATGACATCACGCCTATTTACTGGTCCAATGTCTGCTTTTGCAACTGGAACTTGAGAACGCTTTAACATTTCAACTATAGCCTCAAGTGAGCCTATAGTATCACATTTTAAAATAATACCATTAGTTTCTGTATCAATAAACATAGATTGCATTTCAGATTTTATGAGTTTAGTAAATTTTTCAATCTCATCATCATTTTTTGCAACATAAAGAGTACTTCCTGGAAGAACACCTTCAAGATCAGGTGATGCAATTTTTAGACCAGCTGCTGCATCTACTTGAGGAACTGGTTTGAATTTATCTCGAGGATCTCTCATTTCATCAAGAGGTTTTGGTAAAAGTAATGCTTTAGGTTTTGTAACAATTACAGCATCACGTTTTGCAACAACTATACTATTTTCTTTTTTGATAGTACCATCAATTAAAATTACATTGGCAGTTTGACCCAATCCAACTTCATCTTTTACTTCAAGTACAATACCACGAGGTTCTTTTTCTTCCTGATCTAATCTTTTTTGCAAATACTGTTGAGTTAATCCAACTAAAACACTTAGTAACTCTGGAATTCCAACTCCAGAACGTGCAGAAATTGGGACTATAGCAATTTCAGATTTAAAATCTTCAATACGATAAAATGCTTCTGACTTGTATCCTAAAATAGATAATGTTCCTACAACATCATAGAGTTTTTGATCTAAATCAGTTTGTATAGATGCATCTTGTTCTTTAATTGCCTGTGAAATGAATTTAGTTTCAGATTTTCTCCATCCAGAAATTTGATCACATTTGTTTAATGCAATTACAAATGGAACTTTTCTACTTTGTAAAATTTTTAAACTTTCATTTGTTTGGGGTTGAAATCCACGATTAACATCAACTACCAATATTGCAATATCAGCAGCAGAACCACCTCTAGAACGAAGATTAGTAAATACTTCGTGTCCAGGAGTATCAATAACTAAAAGTCCAGGAACTTTATGTTCTGATTGTTCTAATTTTTTGTATAGTGGACCACACATTTCTTTGATAGTATCAGATGGAAGGAAACTTGCACCAATATGTTGAGTAATTCCACCTGCTTCTCTACCTTGTACACCGGTTCCACGAATTGTATCTAATAGGGATGTTTTTCCAGAGTCTACGTGACCAAGAACTGCCACTATGGGCTGACGAATTTGCAAATCAAATCACTCAAATGCTACCCTCGATTCGTGATCAAAACTTTCTTGAGAATCGGATGCATGAATAATATTTTCACTAAATCCCAATCCAAAATCACCTCTTATTGAACCAGGATCTGCTTCAAAAGATTTTGTAGCTCCAATCATAATTCGTGTAGTAGCAATTGCATTATTACCTTCAATGATAGCTGCCACAACAGGTCCTGAAGTGATAAATGATGTTAGTTCACCAAAAAATGGTTTGTCTTTATGAACTCCATAGAAATTTTCTGCTTGAACCTGAGTAAAAGTAAACATCTTTAATTTTAAAAGTTTGAATCCTTTTCTTTCAAATCTTGATACAACCTCCCCAACAAGATTTCTAGCTACAGCGTCAGGTTTTACAATAAATAATGATTGTTCAGACAATTCTAATTCTTTCTAATTCCACCTTTGACGTGTTTCTTGGTCCACTTTAATTTTCTTGGATCACGTTTTAGAACTAATGCATTTTTTTTACATTTTGATGAACAAAACCATAAAACAGTTCCATCATTTTTAGCAAACATTGTTCCAGAGCCTTTAGATACAGGTCTATCACAAAAACTACAGGGTTTAACTAAGAGGCTCATTCATAATCACCTATTTAATTTTCTTTGCTTCCCTTTCTGTTTCTCTTAACATTAAAATTTCATTCATCCTAACAGAACCTTTAACATTTCTTGTAAGAATTCTTCCTTTATCCTTACCAGTAAGAACTTTAACTCTAACTTGAATAACTTCACCAGCAATGCCAGTTCTACCTACAATTTGAATAATTTCAGATTCTACTACTTCTTCAGTTGCACTCATTCTGCAGTCTTACCGCCTTTAAGTTCAGCAATTTTAGTTGTAACTTGGTCGACGATGTGTTGTGCATCGCCAGCATCCAAAATTGCTGCAGCGGCTGAAGTAATATCAATACCTAATGATTTGCCTAATTCTTCTTTACTTGGAACAAATGCATATGCTGCACCTTGTTCCTCACATAGAATTGGAAGATGTGCTACTACCTCTGGAGGTTCAACATCTTCAGCAATTACAATTAATTTACTAGTACCACGTTCAATAGCCTTTGTTGCTTCATTTGTTCCTTTTTTGACTTTACCGCTAGTTGATGCAACTCTAACAGCTTCCAAGATTGGGCTAACCAGATCTTCAGGAATTTCAAATTTTACATAATAGGCTTTTCCCATAGTATTTCGAATCCTGTAATTGGTATTAAAAGTGTTATCTGGAAATTATGGACTTTACTTTTTGAAGAAATTCAATCATTAAAGCCTCTAATTTTTCTTCATTTTCAGATTCAGTATAAATTCTAATGATTGGTTCAGTTCCACTGGATCGGATCATTACCCAACTTTTTGAGTCAATAGTAATTTTGATACCATCAGAAACATCAGAATTTGGAAATTCTTCTTTTAAAGATGAGATTACTTTAACAGCGTCATCAGAAGAGCATTTCAGTTTATCCTTTGTAGTAAAAGATAGAGGTAATTTGGAAATTTCACTAGATAATGAATTATCACTAGTAGCCAAAAAATCAAGCATTAATGCCAAACTCATACAACCATCTCTAACTTGATTATGTTTTCCAAACATAAATCCACCATTTTCTTCAAATCCAATTAAAGCATTAGTTGAAACCATTTTTCTTGAAACTTCAACACTTCCTACTTTAGTACGAATAACCTTTGAATCATATTTTTCAGCAAGTAGTTCAGTATTTGAACCAGAATTCAAACAAGTAACTACTAAAGAATTTGGATTTTGATTTAAAATATGTTGAATAAGTATTAGTGCAGATTTATCACCAGTTAAAATATTTCCAAGATTATCACAAAAAATACTTCGATCACCATCTCCATCAAATGCAATTCCAAAATTAGCTTTATTGTCTATTACAGATTTTGAAAGAACTGAAAGATTTTGTGGTGTTGGTTCAGAACCACGTCCTGGAAACATTCCATCTATTGTTTCATTAACAAGAATTGTTTCACAATTTACTTTTTTACAAAAGTTAGGTGCAGTAACAGCTTGTGCACCATTTCCTAAATCTAAAACAACTTTGAAAGATTTTGATCCTATAAGTTTAGAACTAATATGAGATGTAATCCCATCAAGATATGTTTCAATTGTTCTAGTTTCTTCTCCGGTAATACCCCATTTTTCAGGATTTGTGATCCAACTTTTGTTAAGATAAATATCTTCAATAATTAATTCATCCTCACGAGAAATTTCAACTCCATCTTTTGCAGCAGGTTTTATTCCATTGTATTGTGGCGGATTATGTGAAGCAGTAATCATTATTCCACCAGAATAACCAAGAGACTTTACTGCATATTCAAGACATGGAGTTGGAACAAGTCCAGCTATTTTACAATCAATACCAATGGAGTTAAGAGTTGAAGTAATAATTTTACAAATTATTGGACTGGACTCCCTGCCATCATAACCAATCAAGATAGGCCCTTTTTCAAAATAAGTTCCAAGAGCCAAAGTCATATCATGAACAAATTCTAATGTAAAATCTTCAGAAAATACCCCCCGAATACCGTTAGTTCCAAAAAATTTTGCCATGGTATTATTCAATAATAGATAAATTTGTGTTTAATGGCTAGGTCGTTGCGGGAGTCGCCCAGCCTGGTCAAAGGCGTAGGGCTTAGGACCCTATCTCTTAGGAGTTCGTGGGTTCGAATCCCACCTCCCGCACCATTAAGTTTCTGTGAATGATTAATAATGAGAAAAACCTCAACATACAAAGTCATGAAAAAAACGGTAGTTGGAATTACAGTTGTGGGTAAAGATAGAGAGGGCATTGTAGCCACATTTACTAATTTTGCTTTTTCGAAAGGTGGTAATATTGAAAAAGTAAATCAAAATGTAATCAAAAATCTTTTTGGAATGTATCTTGAGGTATCATTTTCTAAAAAACTAAATGTAAAAAAATTTGATATTGAAATTCAGAATCTAGCAAAAAAAGAAAAAATGGATGTAAATACACATCATGAAACTAACTTAGAAAAAAATATTGCAGTATTTGTTACAAAAGAACCACTTTGTCTTCAAACATTTATTGCAAATAGAAAATCACTCAAAGGAAAAATTTCAGTAATAGTTGGTACTGAAAAATCATTAGAACCAATAGCAAAAAAAGCAAATATCCCATTCATCATAATAGATGAAAAAAATCAATCAAAGGCAGAAGAAAAAATAATTCAGGTTTGTAAAAAATATAATATTGATTTAATTTCACTTGCAAGATATATGAGAATACTCAGTCCTAATTTTGTTTGGAGATATCCAAATAGAATAATTAACATTCATCCATCATTATTACCTGCTTTTCCTGGTGCATCAGCATATGCTCAAGCTCACGAAAGAGGTACAAAAATTGTTGGTGTCACATCACATTATGTAACAGAGAATTTAGATCAAGGTCCAATTATTTTCCAAGATTCTTTCAAAGTTAATCCAAATGATACATTAGAAAAAATAAAAACAAAGGGACAAAAACTTGAAGCTAATACATTACTCAAAGCAACTAAAATGCATCTAGAAAATAAATTAGAAGTTCGTTGGAGAAAAGTTCACATAAAATCAAAGTGAATTAAATGACAGATATTAAAAATCAATTTGATCCAATACTTAGAAAATTAATTAAAAATAAGAAAAAAATTGCAGTCATTCCAATTGGTTCAATTGAGCAGCATGGCCCACATTTACCAATTTCAACTGATTCAGATATTGTATCAGAAGTAGCAAAAAAATTAGCTGATAAAAAAGGATATTTTCTTCTTCCAACCATTACATATGGAATTTCATTTGAGCATGCACCATTTTTTAATCTCAGTATAAGAGAATCAACATTACGTACAATTCTAATAGATTTGTGTACATCATTATTAGAAAATAATATCAAAACAATTTTCATCATTAATGGACATCATGGAAATTTAAAATCAATCAAAAATATTGATATAAAAATTAAAAATAAATTAAAAAATAAAGTTAATGTTTTCCCATTATCTTATTGGCATTTTATGGATAGAGACTTTGATCATGCAGGATTTGTAGAAACATCTCTAATGTTAGCAATTTCAAAAAATGTTAAAATGAAATTAGCTAAAAAAGGATTGATTACAGATAAAATGACAAAACAAGAAATTGCTAAAATTGGAAAATTAGCTAATAAATCATTTCCAAAAGCTACAAAAAATGGAATTTGGGGGGATCCTACAAAAGCAACAAAAAAAGAGGGAGTTAAGATTTTAAATAAAATTATAGTAAACTTGTCAAAAAAGTGTCAAACTTACCTTACTGAAGATATACCATAGATGCACAATGATATTTTAATATAATCCCTTGATATGGAGGTCAATGAGTGATATAGATGTCCGTTGATATGGCAGTAAAAGTATTGGATGAGAGTATTAATCAAGTTGTATTAATAAAACTCAAAGGAAGCAAGACAATTAGAGGTAATCTCTTAGGTTTTGACCAACACATGAATCTGCTACTCGATTCTTCAGAAGAAATTCCTACTGAAGGCGAGACAAAAAGCCTTGGTTCCATTGTAGTTAGAGGAGACAATGTCGTAATGATATCTCCTCCACCACCAAACAATTAGGTGATTTGAAATGGTAAAGGGCACAACTTCTATGGGTGGATTTACAAAAAAGAAAGTTCACATTAGATGTAGAAGATGTGGTAAAAATTCGCTTCACAAGCGTCATCACCAATGCGCAAGTTGTGGATTCCCAGAGGCTAAACGAAGAAAGTATTCTTGGATTAAATGGTATACATAGATGCAAGAAATTGTCTTAATTCTTAGTTCAATTGCAGGAGTTGCAACAGCAGCTGCTGTAAGAAAAATGCCAAGAGACAAAAATCAATTATTGAGTCTAGGTGCTAGTTCACATATCAAAAGTCAAATTAATTCTTTAAAAATTGAAAAAGATATTCTTACAAAAACAATTTCAAGATTATATCAAGCTGAAAATGAATTTTCTAAAATTCAAAAAGATAAACTATTACTAAAATATCAACATCAATTAGGAATTATTTTAGCTAAACTAGAAAAGCTTGAACAAGCAAGTAACCATCCAGATTTGGGTCCAGTTGGAGATGGCTTGATTAGTTTAATGGATCAAAAATTAACAAAACTTGATGATAGATTATATGAATTATCATCAAAAATGTCAAATTCAAAAATTCAAACACCTGAAATAAAACAAGAGAAGGAAGAAATCAAACAAGAAATTTCAAAATCAATCAAAGGTACATTTAATTTTGAAAAACCAAAGGAAACAAAAATAGATCCAATTGCAATACCTCCAACAAAATCAAGACAATCATTTGAATTAACTACATTAACAAATATTTCAAGAACAGAACCAAAATTCCCATTATTTGAAAAGAAAGAAATTGTAAAACCAGTACCACAACCAAAAATAATTCAAACTGAATTAATTAAACCAAAAGAAGAAATTGTAAAAGAAATAACTCAACCTAAACCTAAAGTAGAAGATAAAGTAGAAATTATTCAATCAATTACACCAAAACCAACTTTTGAAAATAAACCAGATTTAAACAAAGAAGTAGCAAAAATAACAGAACATAAAGCACTTCCAGAACCAGAACAAAAAGTATCAACAATTGATAATGATTTTGATGATGATACTGATGATTTAGATAAAATCAAGGGGGATATTATGAGAGTATTATCAAAACTTGATCAAGCAGAGGTAGAATAATTGTCTTATGATGGTGCTATGGAGGCATTATCAAATGATGCATTAAAAATAATAAAAAATAATCAAATAATTGGATTAGGTAGTGGTAGAGCTGCAACTATGTTAGTCAAATCACTTGCAAAATTAATTAAATTAAAAAATTACAACATCAAAGGTATTCCAACATCATTACAAATTAAATTAGTTGCAGAAAAAGCTGGAATACAATTAGTAGAAGCAGATCAAGTTAATCATATTGATATTGTCTTTGATGGGGCAGATCAAATTAACTCACAAAAATATGTAATTAAAGGAGGAGGAGGTGCACTACTACGAGAAAATATTTTGTTCAGTCTTGCAAAAAAAGTAGTTGTAATGGCAGATAAAACAAAATTTGTTAAAAATTTTACAAGAACGGTACCAGTAGAAATTCATCCATTAGCAAGAAATTCAGTAATCAATTCTATTAAAAAATTGGGGGGTGAATCTAAAATACGCTCCTTAGATAGAGGATATACATTTTTTACAGAAAATGGAAATATAATTTTAGATTGTAATTTTGGAACAATTAAAAATCCCAAAGCATTAACACAAAAAATCAAACAAACAGCAGGAGTTTTAGAATCAGGTATTTTTCTAAGAAAACCAGATATAATTTACAAAGCCAAAACAAATGGCAAATTTGAAATTATTTAATAATTACAGTTCTTGCCACATGTTTACCATGACCAAGTTTCCCAATTACCTCAAAATTATCAGCAACTAATTCTCCTCTCACCATAGTCTTAACAGGCCAGCCTTTCAAATTTCGTCCTTCATATACAATATAATCAGAAAACCCTCCAAATAATTCAGAAGTAACTTTCTTCTCTTTTTTCAAATCGATCATAGTCACATCAGCATCAGAATTTTTTGCTAGGGTTCCTTTTTGTGGATACATACCAAAAATTTGAGCAGCATTGTAACTAGTAAATTTCACAAACTGTTCAAGTGTAATTCTATTTTGATTTACTCCATCATTAAGTAATAGCGGTAATGAAGTACCAATTCCAGGAAAACCAGCCAATGCACCCCAAACATCATCACCATCTAGTTTCAATTTAAGCTGATTAGCAACATGATCGGTTCCTATTGTATCAATTTGGTTATTAGATAAAGCATTCCAAACTGCTTTTTGATCATTTTCAGTTCGTATTGGAGGCATAACTTTAGCAAGATAACCATTTTGTTTTTCATAAGATAATGTAAGATAATGAGGACATGTTTCTACAAAAATTTTAGTTCCAAGTTTTTTTTCTTCTTGAATTTGTAATAGTGCACGTTCTGAACCAATATGGACAAAATAAATTACACAATCATAATTTCGTCCAAACTTACATATTGTTTTAATTGCTTTAGCTTCAAATTCAGGAGAACGACTCGAAGACCATGCAGATAATCCATCTTGATTTTTTTCTTTTGCCTTTTTAATTCCACATCCACATGATTCATAATCTTCAGCATGTACAAGTACAGGACATCCAAGTTCTGCTGCATTTTTAACAATTTTTTCAACAAGTTCATCTGTAACATTTACTTTAGATGCTACAAGGCTAGAAGAATTTGGAGGCATATCCATGTATACATGACCAACTTCACCACCAAGATTCATGTAAATTTTAAAAGATGTAATTCCCTTATCAATACAAAAATTCATTTCATCAATTTGTTGTTGTGTAAAAATAGAAGCATGTATTGCATAATCTACATAATGATATTCTGATGAAGTTGTAAGTTGTGATTGTAAAGAATTTGAAAATTTATTTTCTAATCGAAGCATTCGCATCATAGTTGTAACTCCACCTATTGCTGCAGCATGAGATTCAGTTTTTGCAGCTTCGTTAATGGGTGAATAAACCCCATAATGGACATGCGTATCAATTGCACCAGGAATTGAAATTAATCCATTTCCATTAATCTTATGATCACATGCAGGAATATCATTTGTTAGTCCTACAATTTTTCCTTCATCAATTACAATATTTTTGTCAATCATTCCAGTAGGAAGTATTACGTGTGAATCAACAATTACAGTATCATACGTCATCAGAAAATTTTACGCTATGGAGTTTATTATGCGTTAAGGAATACGCTTAAGTTGATTATTTTAAAAGAAAAACCATGGAAGGTTCAGAGATAGCAAAACGGGACCATCAGAGAAATAAATCTGAAATTGTAAAATTAGTGAAAGAAATGTTTAATCAAGAAAAATGGGGTGATGAAGAATATAAGAAAAAATTGCAAGAATTAGTTGTAAAAGACGAAGAATTAGTCAAAGATGTTATTAAAAAAATTAAGTTAGAAAGAGGATTAGAATAAAAACAAATCTGCTTAGAAAATGAATAAAAACCCAATTTATTCCAGATAATTTGAGGGCCGGTGGTTTAGGGGTATAATGCTTCGTTCGCAACGAAGATGATCGAGGGTTCGATTCCCTCCCGGTCCATTTTGCCAGAAACTATTATACATAAATAAAAAATACCGTCATCATGGAAGTTTTTGACGGTAAAAAAGCAGCACAAGATTATATGTCAAAACACACCCTAGCATTCTCGACTCCTGAATTAACTTTAATGAGATTTGCATTTTGGATGGGAGATTCAGTTCCAGATCCAAAAAATGATGGAAAAGGAATTCCAAGAATGATGACATATTTGATAGAACAGGACTTTGAACCAGTCTTAATTGATGATGATACATATGTTCCATCAGGAGCAGTAAAAAGTTCAGCAAATGTTGGAAATGCATACAATGAAGTAAAAACAGATGGAAAATTCTGTTCTGAATGTGGTACTACTCTTTCAATGACAGCAAAGTTTTGTCCTGAATGTGGTACTACACAAGAATAAAAAAATTATATTTTTAATTTTATGCTCTTGCTCCACACTTTGTGCAGAATTTTGAATTAGGTCTTAATTCAGCACCACATGAAGAACATCCATTTGGATTTTGTGGAGCAGTTTGTCTTGGCATTAAAGCTGGATCAGCTGATGGTAAAGTTCCAACATTCCCAAATGCTTCTTGTGCAGATACAATTCCTGGTGGACCTCCACCTACAGGATTTTCTGCAGTGCCAGATCTTGGTGGTTGACCCATTCCTCCTGCCATCATTCCAGGTTGACCCATTCCTGGCATTAGACCAGGAGATTGTGTATTTCCACCACCAGAACCTACAGATTTTTTTAATTCGAATATTACTTTGATAGCTAGAAATTCTAATGCAGAATATGCAACAGTGTAATCACCTAATTTTTGAAAAAATTCTTTGTCACTAAGTTGACCTTTTTTGTACATGTTGTTAGTATCTAAAAATGATTCATAGTATCCTTGAGATTCATCAAACAAACTTTGTAGTTTGTCAAAAAGCATTCCAAGTGTATCTACTTCACCAAATGACATAATCTCACTCAATTTTTGGAATATTAATTACTTTAGGATGAAAAAATAAGAAAAAACGTGTTTTAGTAATCTATGCAAGTGCTCTATCAATCATACTTTGGTATGATTCTTTAGAAGCTGCACCTACCTGCTGGCTAACTATTTCACCTTTGTTTAGGAGGATTAAGGTTGGAATACTAAATACATTGTATTTTGAAGCCAATTCATTAGCCTCATCAACATTAACCTTGACAAATTTTACTTTGCCATCATAGTCATTTGCCAGTTCTTCAACTACTGGACCTACCATTCTGCATGGACCACACCATTCGGCCCAAAAGTCTACAAATACAGGAATGTCAGAATTTATGACATCTATTTCCCAAGACTTTGCATCTGAAATTTGAGTAATTCCCATTCTATTTTTAATTTATTTATCATACCTAAAAATGTTCACCACATTCCAAATCTTTATTTTTTGATACAAGATTAAATTTCATATATACTTAAATGACGTTTTGATAAAACTGATTTATGAGTTCAGAGCTTAGATTAAAAAAATTAAGAGGTTCTGGTGGCTATGTTATGGCCACAGTTACAGATGAGCAGCAAATGAAAGGAAATTTAGGCGGTCCTGATTTATTTTTGGCACCAATTGGAAGATTAGATGATGATAAAATTACTAAACATTTTTGCAATACATGTGAAAAAGAATTTGAAGGTCCACCAAAAATAGAATTTGAAAATCCAAATGAAGAAGTTGCAGAAAATTTAGTTCTTGCTGAACGAGGTCAGTATATTTGTAAAGCATGCAATGCTTCAATTGCAGAATATAGAGAATTCAAAAAACCAAATGAAGAAGGCGAAGTTGGAAGTGCAAAACCATTAGATGTTAATACTACAACAGAACCTACAGTAGAAGTTACAACAGAACCTACAGTAGAAGTTACACAACCTGGTTCTACCGCATCTGTAAGTTCAATTGAAGGAAGAACAGTGATAGATGAAAATGCAAACAAAGTTGGTATTGCAAAACAAGTTGGTATTGATGCTAATACACAATCAATGGTTTTAGTTATTACTAAAAATGATGAAACAGAAGGAAGTATTCCTTGGACTAGCATCAAAAAAGTTGGAGAAGTAGTTTTACTAGGAAAACCTGAAGAAACTGCCGCTATTCAGCCAGGAAAATGTTCTGAATGTGGATTTATCAACAAAGATGGTTCAAAATTCTGTGAAGAATGTGGAACAAAAATTTAGTTATTAACAAATTTAATGAATATCACTAAGGAAATAATGTAATTGACTAAAATATCGATCTCAAAAGGCGTAATCAAAGACATTGTGATTGTTGCAGTAGCAATTCTAATAATTTGGATTGGATTGCAAGCGGCATTTGGAACACAAAATCCATTTTATGTTGTTGCAAGTGGAAGTATGATTCCAGTTTTAGAAGTTTATGACATTATAATTATTCAAGGACATGAGCCATTCGAAGAAGTTCAAGTAGGAGATATTATTGTGTTTGATAGACCATCAGATCATAATAGAGTGATTGTTCATAGAGTTCAAGCGATACTTGATGAAGACCCAAAAACAGTTAGAACACAAGGCGATGCAAATCCAACATGGATTAGAGGAACAGATTATCCAATTACAGAAGAAGAATATATTGGAAAAGTTGCATACATAATTCCACAAGTAGGTTACATTACACAAATTTTGAAACCTCCAATGAATTATATCATTATTGCAGTTGTAATTGGAATTATGATAATTAAACAATTTACAGGTAAGAAAAAAGATGTAGAAGACATAGTTAGTAAAGAAACATTAGAAGAATTATCAGATATTGGAAAAATAGAATCAGATTCAGAATATTCTGAGGA
>Ga0209660_1001043_pt1 | contig 15254 bp, 14 predicted proteins | sample SaaInlV_100m_DNA_2_FD_184659 | JGI IMG/M metagenome (GOLD analysis project Ga0209660, IMG submission 184659) | Marine microbial communities from expanding oxygen minimum zones in the Saanich Inlet - SI072_LV_100m_DNA (SPAdes) (version 2) | ecosystem: Environmental > Aquatic > Marine > Intertidal... | reverse complement strand
TGATTTCTCCTTCATTTCTTTCAATCAAACCTGGCAATGTCGCCTTTGTCACGTTCACAACACCCGTGTAGTTGATGTCCATGACACGCTTGAAGACATCTGCTTCTTGATCTTCGATTTTACCCAGCGGCATGATCGCCGCCGCGTTGTAAACTTTTCTGATTGGACCCAGCTTTTCCTCAGTCTCTGCCACAACCTTGAGCACGTCTTCATAACTCGTGACATCAGTCTGGAAAGTTCTAATATTCTGAAAACCTTCGGCGGTCTCTAACAAGCCTTTTTCGTTAACGTCCACCGCCGCGACATTGTAGCCCGCATTAGCTAACTGACGAGAGGCAAGTTGACCCATGCCGCTCCCACCACCCGTCACCAATACTGATTCCTCACCCATAACTATTCCTTAATTGAACGTAAACGATCACTAATTCTAATCCAGATCCGCCGCGACTTGCACCTGCGAACTTAACACCTAAGCGGTGCGCACTTGCACTATGAACCACCGTCAACTTCAGTTGCTAATAATGCTGTCACAACATACTAGCCCGGTGCGCGAAAATGAAAGATCTTCAATCCCCGTTCCGGATATTTGTCGACAAATTCGGGGCTTGCTTCCATCTCGCCGATCAGCCGGATATTGCTCTGATATCGTTGCATTAACGAGGGCAGGTAGTCTCCACTCAAATAAGGGCTGTTCACTGTCGCAATAATGTCGGCACCCGGTTCACAAAGCTTGTGAAGTTTTTTCAGCACCGCAGCGTAATCTTTTTCCGCACTAAAGCTACCCTTTTGCCGCGTAGGAGGATCGATCAACAACAGCTGATAACGTCCAAATTGCTGAATACGACCCCAAGACTTGAATAAATTGTGCGGAATAGACTTAACGCTTCGTGGGTCCTGGCTATTGAGTTCATGATTCCGTATCCCCCAGTTAATGCTGGGTTTACTCATATCGACATTGACTACTTGGCGTGCACCCCCCGCTAAGGCAGCGACAGAAAGAGAACAGGTATAAGCAAATAAATTCAGCACATTCTTACCTTCGCTATACTGTCGCAACCAGTGTCTTAGCGGTCTCATATCTAGAAAGAAGCCGGCGTTTTGCCTCACGCCGGGTTGTACCTCAAACTTCAAATCACTTTCAGTCACAATACAAACCGGATGCTCTTCACCCCATTTGACCTCCGATACAGCACCTTTGCTGGAGCGTAACTGGTAGACAACCGATTTAATTTGACGTTCTACATCAAATCGCACGATCAACTCTGTTAACTCGTCGATGTTCTCTATCTCTTTGTAACCGGAGACAAGCATCACCGGCGCATACCAATCGACATTGATGTGTTCAAGTCCCTCATGGAGATGGCCGCGGCCATGAAAGACCCTTCGAGCATCTAATTGGGCCTTCGCTAAAAAGGTTTCCAACCCTTGAAGTAGTGGCTGGAACACAGCCTGCTGAGTAGACAATGACAACTTTTGATCCCCGGGGTTCTATGCAAGAATGTCCCGAGTAAATATCGGGCCGCGAACCATCATTTTAACGCCTTTCTTCAAGGCATGTACCCTGAATCGCGACAACCCACAAACACAGTCGACAATATTTGAGTTAACCTATGAAACACCTGAGCATTAAACTTGGCTTTCTGTCATTTGCCATCAAAGCAAAACTGGCCGTTGCATTACTTTTATTGACCAGCACAACTATGGGCCAAGCGGCACCTGAGGTCGGCAACCTGGCACCAGATTTCACCCTTCAGGGTTCCGACGGAAACGCATACTCCCTGTCAGACTTCAGAGATAAAGCTTATGTTGTCATCGCATTCTTCCCAAAAGCGTTCACCGGAGGGTGAACGATCGAATGCAAGGCGCTGCGTGACAGTGACAAGGAAATTCAAAATTTTGAAGTCGCCTATTTTATGGCGAGCACCGATAACCCTCAGGATAACGCTGGGTTTGCAGCGAAAAACGGAGCAACGTTTCCGATTCTCTCTGATCCCGAAAAACAAATGACAGCGGACTATGGCGTTTTGTCTGGTGGTGGGTCCGCTAAACGATGGACTTTTTATATCAACAAAAAGGGCATCATCCAACGGATAGACAAAGCCGTAAGACCCCGAACAGCTGGCAAAACACTTGTATCGAGCCTGAGGGAACTTAACGTACCAATGCGTGCCGTGCAGAAAGATTAAGCTTTGGTAGAGCTCTGATCAGGCTTCGCTGAAACCACGAAAAACAGGACCCGTCATGAAATACCTAATCATACCCATCTTGTTCATCATGACGGCGTGTAGTGATGTACTCACGAAAACTGAGGAGCAAAACGCCGGTACGACAACTTCAGGCACAACTTTGGGGACAACGTCTACTGATAAACCGAGTGCAGATGAAATTCAATGGTTTAGTGGAGACGTGGGGCAGGCGTTTTTTCAAGCAAAAGAGGAAGGCAAGCCGATATTTCTTTACTGGGGTGCTGTTTGGTGTCCACCCTGTCAGGAGATCAAACAAACTGTCTTTAAAAGTCGGAGATTTATCTCACTTAGCGAATCTTTTATCCCTATCTACCTAGACGGCGATACAGCCCGCGCTCAGGCAGCCGGAGAACAGTTTGGCGTTAAGGGTTATCCCACCATGATCGTCTTCAATTCTCTAGGTGAGGAAATCACTCGTATTCCTGGCGGCATAGACATCTCAAAATACAACGACATCCTCGCGGTCAGTCTGAACAGTATCAAACCCACTTCGCAGCTGGTCGAGATGGTGCAAGCCGGAAGTACCACGCTGACTGACGCTGATTTTCAGCAATTAGCTTATTATTCTTGGGGTCAGGACCAGCAAGCCTTACCGGAAAAATATTCGCCTGAAATCTTTCTCGAAATGTCCAATGCAAGCAAAGAACCTTTGCCCAGCGCGCGTTTATACATGCAATATTTAAGGGCTGTCGCTTCATCAACCGAAGCTGAATCAGGGCCTGCGCTAGTAGCAGAAGCAATGGCAAGGGTCACAGGGATCTTGCAAAACGATGCGCTTACGCTCGCCAGTTGGGAGTACTTTGCGTACTACACCGAAGAGGTCCTGGCGGTAATTGTGGATGCTGAATCAGATCCTGAAGGCGCTGCTATGTTCGCCGATCGATGGAAAACAACCATGATCAGACTATCAGATAGCCCATCTCTTTCGACAGCAGAGCAACTCGCGGGCTTTTTACCGGCAATTTATTTCTACTACCTTGATGATGAAACTAGAGAGATATCGCCGGAATTCAAAATGCAGATACTCGCCGCTGTTCGGAAAGCAGACCGGGCGACAAGAAATTCGTTCGCCCGCCAGAGCGTTGTCAGTCAAATAAATTACGTTCTTCAATCTGCACATTTAGTGAGTGAGGCCAAGGCGATTTTGTTGACCGAGTTGGAAAAGTCTACCGCACCTTATTACTTTATGAGCAGCCTATCATCTATCGCCGAGAATGATGGCGATGATGAGACGGCACTCGACTGGCGAAGAAAAGCCTACGAATCCTCACAAGGTGCAGCCACGCGTTTCCAATGGGGCGCCAACTATGTTCGGACCCTGATCAGACTGACACCGGAAGACGATAGGCTTATCGTCACGACAGCAATGACGTTATTGTTAGATATCGATTCAGAAGAAGACACTTTTTCCGGGAGAAACTTTCGCGTACTACGCTCTATGACCAAAAGCCTTCGACAGTGGGCAGAGGAAAATGCGTTGGGAGACAGTAACACTGATGAAGAAAATACCAACAGCACCGGACTTATTGGTAGCTACAACAAATTGATTGAGACGCGATGTAAGGCACAAGAATCAGGAACTACCGCGCTAGAAAACTGCGCAACGCTAATCTGACCGCCTCACATCAAAGCAGTTCGTCGAGCGCGGCTATCGTAGCGCTAACATCATCTGCATTATTAAAATGTGCCATTGAAAACCGCACACCGCCCTTCTGCGCGTCCATGCCTACAGCTTCGAGCAGTCTCGGTGCATAGCAGTGGCTCGTGCAGCACAAAATTTTTCGTTCACATAGTGCTTTGGTTAATTCTGCCGGATCTCTATCTACGGCACTAAATGTGACAAGCGGACAACGATCACTGCTCGCAGTTCTGGCACCCAAATATCTCACGCTTTGCCTAGTGTTCAGATAGTCCAACAATGGCGCAAGTATCGTCCTTTCATGCACATGCCACAATTCACTCACAAATCGGCTTGCGCCAGCTAAATCTTCCTGCCCGCTGCTGGCAGGTTCAAAGCCATGGTGTAAAGCCAAACTCATGATGTAATCTAGCACGCCACCTGCCGCGGCAACTTGTGCGTGATCGGGTCCCGCCGGTATCATTTTTTCACCGACCGTTAGCGCAGACTTAAAGAAATGTCCCTGTTTAGGTAATTGTGCGAGCAAACGCTCTCTGATGACCAATAATCCCTGGTGGACAGAATAGACCTTGTAGAGACTAAACAGATAAATATCGACGCCCATAAGATCGACATCAGGTATCTCATGTGGCGCATAGGAGACACCGTCACAAAGCGTAAAAGCATCAATTGTTTTAGCAATTTCAACCACTCGCTCAACATCATTGCGGGTTCCCGCAAGATTTGAACTATGAGGAAAACAAATCAGTTTGGTTTTATTACTGACAATCAACGCCAACTGTTCCGGGTCGAGTAGACCGCTCTCGGTATCTACTTGCCATTCTACAAGTGTCGCACCCGCGTCTTTAACCGCTCTACGCATCGCACCGTTGTTAGACTCATGATCCTGATTAGTCACAACAACCTCATCACCGGGCACCAGCAAATCACGAAAGGCGCTCGCGAGCACGTAAAGGTTTTGCGTGGTTGAGGGACCAAAATCCAATTCGTGAGGCTGGACATTGAGGGCCTGCGCCCATCGCTCCCTTGAAGAAACCATCTGAGTCATTGCTCGCTGACTTTCTGGATAGGGATTGCCCGGCTGAACTTTGTTGTAGAGATAGAAACCGGTTAATGCGTCGATCGTCTGTTGGCAGGGATATGACCCTGCTGCAGCGTCGAGGAAATGACCGTCTATTTTTGTATCTCCGTTAAACGCCGGAAAATGTTGCCGAACAAAATCAACATCTAGTTTCATATTACTTCGCCCCAAATTTTCCGCTAACCGTGCTTATTACCCGCAATAAAAAACCCGGCGCAAGGTGCATGCCACCGGGTTTAAGATCAACTCCTATAACACTCTCCAATCAAAGTGAGGGGTTGATCAGGTACTTTTCACCCGTCGCCTGCTTGCCGTAAACACCAAGTGCATCAAGTGTTAGTGCTTCAGCGAGTGAGACTTCTTTTGTGTAGTGACTCGCAAAGGTTGTTGTAATTTCGTCAACAACTCGCTGGCGTAACCGCTGTGTTCCTTCACCGCCGAGTTTCGCTAAAAATGGCGTCAGTAGAAATCCGCCAATGCTCCAAGACAACCCGAAGTTTCGATTGAACGTTGTCGCTGACTTCTCAAGCCCACCATAGATGTAGACTTGCTTAAATACATCCGAACCATAGCGGCTATATTCTTTCGCTGTTTTGTTGGCAGCAATTTCCATGCAAGTCAAAATCTGGCCAGCGAGTTTACCGCCACCCGTCGCATCAAAAGCAATAGTGGCGCCAGTGGCTACGAGCGCGTCGGTCAAGTCGTCCATAAAGGATTCATCGCTTGAATTACACACATACTTGGCACCAAGCCCCTTAAGTAGGTCTACCTGTTCCTGCTTGCGAACGATATTCACAAGATCCACACCATCCTTCAGACATATCTTCTGTAACATCTGACCAAGATTAGATGCGGCCGCGGTATGTACCAGCGCTGTATGGTTTTCCATCCGCATGGTTTCCACCATCGCCAGAGCAGTCAGCGGATTAACAAAACAGGCTGCGCCTTCCCGAGGTGTGGTGCCATCGGACAAAACAAGACACTGAGAAACATGCAGGGTTCGGTATTGCGAATAACTGGCCCCACCTAAAATGCCCACGGTTTTGCCAAGCATTGCCTGAGCAGCTTCTGAACTGCCAGCGGCAACGACCACACCACCGCCTTCATTTCCAACAGGCATAGACTCACCTATTCGGGCAGCCATGGCTGGCATAAACTGTTCGGGCACTTTGGCGGTGATCACAGGATTCTCTGCTGTGCCAGAAGCAGTCGCAGTACTCATATCCGCAGGTCCAACCAATAACCCGAGATCAGAAGGGTTAATCGGGGCAGCAGCAACTTGCACAACTACCTGGTCATCTCCGGGTTGTTTAACGTCAACCGACTGGAGCGATAGTTTGAGTTCACCTGCTTCGGTAATGAGAGAGTGGAGTTGTAGGCCGCTTGTTGGTAAGTCCTGGGATGATTCTGTACTCATGGATATTCCTTTGGTTAGAGGGCTTTTCAAAACAGCCCAACACAGGCCGCTCCAAATTGTGCAGGCAAAATACTATGAACCGCAGGCATTTGGAACAAGCGCGGACTCAGAATACTCAAATTTATAATGTTATAACCCTATTTCTCTCTGCTGCTTTGGGTTCGAGCGAACCGGCATCATCATGAAACGAGGCGGTCTTGACTACTCTGGTAGAGCGGTTTTGGTCGTTGGTACCTTCAGCACCATTGTTCAGGAAGGCTCATGACCCTAATCTTCAGGCACATCCGAGATAAGTGCCAGCACAAGCGCCTCTGGGCTTGCCATAAAAGGTGAATGGCCAGTGTTCAAACTCGTTACCAGTTCACAGTTTGCCCCGGCAGCCATTTCACGTTGGGAAACAATGTGCACAGCCTGATCTTCCAGACATTCAATATAGTGCTTGGAGATAGCGCCGAAATTCTCATCCGTCAGTGTCACCGGTTCCGAAAATACCGCTGTACTTTGCGGGCACAATTTTGAGGTTGCCTCACGTTGATCTTCTTCAGCGCAGTCGTGGTAAAAAGCCATTGGGATAAATGCCGGTTTAAGCGTTAACGACTTACCGTCTTCAGCTGGCACCAGATTACCTCTCAAGACAGAGGCTACATTGCTACGACCGCAGTCATTCGCAGATTCGCCCGACTTCGGTACCATGGCGCAGACAAACACCAGCTCTTCAATTCTTGCACGCATTCTTTCAGCAACAGCAGAGATGATGACACCTCCAAGACTATGCCCGACAAGTACAACCTTGCCTTCGAGGTTTTCGACACTGGCAACCACCCTGTCGACACAATCTGCCAGCGTGACATCATTCACATTTGTAGAATCGTTGCCGTGACTCGGCATATCAGGCGCTTCAACGCTGTGCCCCTGTGACTCTAGCAACGCCTTAGTTTCATTCCAACACCAACCGCCATGCCACGCGCCATGCACTAATACAAAATTTTTACTCATCGGGATTTCTCTCTTACCTATTACACAAGATCTAGTTCTTAATGCCTTTAACTTGTTCTTTTGGGATTTTCAGCTGGCGAGCATGACAGTCATTTTCATCACCCACAAGGTTTCTCGCAACATCCGCAGTCAACGGCCACAGACCATGACGTAACCATTCAGTCGACGTGCCGGCACAAACTCTTTTATCTCACCGGGACGAAGACAGGTGTCATCGGTGAACCTGGAGATGCAACGCGCTAACCCGTGCTACGAAAGGAGACTTGATTACTCAGTGACAGAGGTCAACAATAGCGGATCGCCTTTAAACTCGAATGCAGCCCCATGTCCGACCTGAAATTTAACCAACCCCTATCTGGAAATGACATGCCTCGTTTTGCAGGCAATGCTTCAATGTTTAGGCTGCCTGTTTCTGAAACCGCGGACGGTGTTGATGTGGGCATCATTGGCGTTCCGCTGGACATCGGCACTAGCAATCGTAACGGCACACGTTATGGGCCGCGACAGGTCCGAGCAGAATCGGTACTGGTGCGCCCTTACAACATGGCAACCCGCGCCGCGCCATTCGATTCATTTCAGGTCGCGGACCTAGGGGACGTTGCACTCAACCCGTACAATCTTTCCGCCTGCATTGAGATCATTGAACAGCACTACAGCGCGGTACTCGAAAATGCTGTGACACCCATCTCAATCGGCGGGGACCACACGATCACACTGCCTATTCTTCGTGCTATCACTAGAAAGCATGGCCCTGTGGCCTTGATTCACGTCGATGCCCATGCCGATGTCAACGACACCATGTTCGGTGAGCCCGTCGCTCACGGCACTATTTTTCGCCGAGCAATCGAAGAAAAACTCGTTGACCCCCGATCAATGGTTCAAATAGGACTACGGGCAACGGGTTACGCAGCCGAAGATTTTGACTGGGCCAGAGATCAGGGTGTGACTGTGGTACAAGCTGAGGCATGCTGGTACAAATCTCTTGCGCCTCTGATGGAAGAGGTTCGAAGGCTTGTTGGTCCTGACCAGCCTGCTTATTTGAGCTTCGACATCGATGGACTGGATCCTTCCGTTGCACCAGGCACAGGCACCCCAGAACCAGGCGGCTTAACCGGATCTCAGGGTCTCGAAATTATCAGAGGGTGCTATGGGCTGAACCTTGTTGGTTGCGACCTTGTTGAAGTCTCACCGCCCTACGATACAACAGGGAATACCGCGCTGCTGGCGGCCAATCTGCTTTTTGAGATGCTCTGCGCTCTGCCAGCATGCAAAAGAAGAATATGATCGCCGCATCAGGCTAAGCTTGGCGTTTTTCCGCCATATCCTATCTTGTTGATTTTATTGACAATAATATTTTATTACGCGCGCACGGCTAGCCATAATGTCGCTTGAAAAAACTTCGCTGGATTCTAACCTCGTCACGCTATATGATGGCGCGCTTTTTCACCTCCCTTTTTTACAGAATTATCAGGCCCCAGAGCTATGACAGATCTCACAAGCTATAGAAATATCGGTATTTTTGCCCACGTTGACGCTGGTAAAACCACAACCACAGAAAGAATCCTGAAGCTGACAGGCAAGATTCACAAGATTGGTGAAGTACACGACGGCGCGGCAACAACGGATTTCATGGAGCAGGAGCAGGAACGGGGCATCACCATTCAGTCAGCTGCCACAACCGCTTTCTGGAGAGACCACAGACTCAACATTATTGATACACCGGGACACGTTGACTTCACCATCGAAGTTTATCGATCTCTCAAAGTACTCGATGGTGGTGTCGGGGTATTTTGTGGTTCTGGCGGCGTAGAACCTCAGTCCGAAACTAACTGGCGTTATGCCAACGAATCTGAAGTGGCACGCATCATCTTCGTCAACAAGCTGGACCGTCTGGGTGCCGACTTTTACCGAGTCGTGGATCAAGTAAAAAATGTCTTGGCGGCAAACCCGCTTGTTATGACATTGCCGATCGGCGAAGAAGATGATTTCAAGGGCGTTGTTGATGTCCTGACCCAACAAGCCTACATCTGGGATGATTCCGGTGACCCCACCCAGTTTGAAGTGACCGACATTCCCGCAGACCTGGTTGATAAAGCCGCCGAATATCGCGAAAACCTCATCGAGATGGTCGTTGAGCAAGATGAAGACCTGATGATGGCTTACCTAGAAGAAGGCACTGAGCCCACTATTGACGAACTGAAGCACTGCGTGCGTAAGGGCACCATCGCACTCGATTTTTTCCCTACATTCTGTGGTTCTGCTTTCAAGAACAAGGGTATTCAGTTGGTACTCGACGCGGTAGTCGACTACCTGCCTAACCCAACCGAAGTCGACCCGCAGCCAGAAGTTGACATGGAGGGTAACGAAACTGGAAAATTTGCTGACGTTGACGAAAACGGGCCACTTCGCGCACTCGCGTTTAAGATCATGGATGACCGTTTCGGCGCCCTGACTTTTACCCGGATATACTCAGGTAGCTTGAAGAAAGGTGACAGCGTACTCAATACCTACACAGGCAAAACTGAACGTATTGGACGTATCGTTGAAATGCACGCCGATGAGCGTATCGAACGCGACTCAGCGCAGGCCGGTGACATCATCGCCCTGATCGGCATGAAAAATACTCAGACAGGTCACACGCTAAGTGATCCAAAGGACGTTGCAACACTGGAACCCATGGTATTCCCTGATCCCGTGATCTACATCGCGATATCACCAAAAGACAAAGGTGGTTCAGAGAAAATGGGTGTTGCACTTTCCAAAATGATTCAGGAAGACCCTTCTTTTAGGGTTGAAACCGATCAGGAATCTGGCGAAACCATCATGCGCGGTATGGGTGAGCTTCACCTCGACATTAAAGTCGACATTCTTCGTCGTACACACGGTGTTGAAGTTGAGGTTGGCAAACCATTGGTTGCCTATCGTGAGTCGATTACACAGACGATCGAAGATTCATACACGCACAAAAAGCAAACCGGTGGTTCTGGCCAGTTCGCGAAAATTGACTACATTGTCGAGCCTGCCGGCACAGGCGAAGGGTACATCTTTGAATCGAAGGTCACCGGGGGTAACGTACCACGGGAATTCTGGCCAGCGGTTGAAAAAGGCTTCAAGATCAGTCTGGAAGAAGGGCCACTCGCTGGCTACCCATGTCTTGACGTTAAACTCACTTTGCTTGACGGCGCATTCCACGCCGTTGACTCGTCTGCGATTGCCTACGAACTCGCGTCACGAGCGGCATATCGACAAACGATGCCAAAGGCTGGCCCACAAATTATGGAACCTGTCATGAAAGTCGATGTGTTCACTCCAGATGATCACGTTGGCGACGTTATCGGTGATCTTAATCGTCGCCGTGGCATGATTCAGGGTCAGGAAGGTGGTGCAACTGGCACTCGGATTAAGGCGGAAGCGCCGCTGTCCGAAATGTTCGGTTACATCGGTGACCTGCGAACAATGACTTCAGGACGTGGTCAGTTCTCGATGGAATTCAGTCACTACAATCCTGCGCCACGTAATGTAGCGGATGAGATTGTGAAAGAAGCTCACGACCGTAAGGCTGCCGCAAAGGCTTAATTACAGCGTCTAAAGCTGAACACAAGTAGTAATGAAAAAGGTCAGCATTGTCTGACCTTTTTTTTGCCTGCCAGTTTTGGATCTACATTCCTGTCGGTTCAATTTGCCGGTATAGTGGTTAGCGCAATGTCTACAACATCCATTAGAAAAGGGAAGCCAGTCCCATGAAACCGATCCTGCTCTCGTGTCTTATCGCCATTTTTCTAACATTTCATCCACTAGTTTCTGCCGAAATGGATTGGCAAGGTCTTGATCGTGAGCGAATCGAACTGGCATTACCGTTACTTGTCATTAAGGGCAGTAAAGGACTACTTGCCTGTGGCTACGTGAACGTTAAAACCTGCAATAAAACCAAGGAAGCCTGCGCTATCGTCAGTGGCGTCATGAACCACAATGAAATGCTCGTCGCGAAAGTAAATGCCGTTTCGCCACCGGCACAAGCGTTGGGCGTCACCGTTGGCATGACCGGAGCTGAAGCGCTCGAGCGTTTTAGATAGCGACGCTGATACCGACGACCCACAGCCAGCAACTCAAAACGCCCCAATTGAATCGCTCGGTTATCAACTCATCATTGATTTACAGCTCAGTGCACTGTTTAAAATCAGCTCTTTGGACTTAATATCGTGGAATTAGAACCTTGGGTTTGGTGGACGCTGCTTGCCGCCATGATGCAAGCGGTGAGAACCGCCGGTCAGAAGCAGCTTACAGCAGCTGTTACTCCGCTGGCAGCAACCCTGGTTAGATATCTGTTTGGACTTCCCTTCGCTTTACTATGGCTTACCTACGCCGGAGCCACCTTAAACTTTGATTTCCCTGACTTAAACCTGACATTTTTGGTGTCGGGGTTGATTGCCGGTATTCTGCAGATTGTTGCGACGCTGCTGTTGGTACGCTTACTGACATTAAGAAACTTCGCGGTAGGCACCACCTTTGTAAAATCCGAGATATTACTCACAGCGGTCATCGGCTATTTCTTTTTCACAGAGACAGTTTCGGCGCTTGGTTGGACTGCGATCATCATTTGCGTTGCTGGTCTATTTGTCATCAGTTACTCGAAAACCGGGCGCCTGGCCAGCTTCTGGAATCAATCGGCTATTTATGGTCTTGGCGCTGGGCTGAGCTTTGCCCTTACATCACTGTTCCTGAGACAAGCGAGCTTATCTCTTGCTAACGACAACGCGATGCTGACCGCGGGTATGACTCTAGCCTACATGGTTTGTCTACAAACCGTGATCACACTGTTTATGGTTCGCACCCAACAACCCGGTGAGCTCACCAAGGTCATGGTCAACTGGAAACCAGCGCTTTTTATTGGTTTTACAGGGGTACTCGGCTCCATAGGCTGGTTCACAGCGATGACCCTAGAAATTGCCTCCTATGTAAAAACGCTTGGACAACTGGAATTTGTTTTCACCCTTGCACTCACAGTGTTCTACTTCAAGGAATCCCCTTCGCGGCTTGAATTATTCGGTATGATCCTTGTGGTGCTCGGCGGCATTGTATTACTGCTCGACTAGTATGGGATTCAGCAACTGGTCTGGCAGATAGCATTACACCCATATCGCGTGCCTGTCTCCCAAGATACGAGGTGCCTTTCTAACTCTCTGCGTCTAGGCCTACTAGTTGCGCCGGCGTTAGCTGCAACGCTGTGACAACGTCGTTAAAATAGTTGATTTCCATATAGCTTGTTCGACCGTCAGACTGGATCACATCAATCAAGGCGTTAACAGTGGCGACGCGATCTTGCCATGCTATTTTTCTTGCTGATGCGCTTAAGTACCGCTGAAGAGAGACCTTCTCAAAGATTGCAGATTGTGCAGCCACACGAATGTCAGCCGCGGAATAATCGTTTCCTGTGTGCGTTTTGAGCACTTCAATGACGCGCTCAACTTCTATACTTTGAATGTTTGTGTCGGCAGAGGTTGCGCGGGCAAGCGCCATAAACATGACATCGTTGCGCAATTGCGCCAGCTCAGATGCCGATGGCTCAGCACCGTTAAAAATTTTAAAGATATTATCTAGGCCAAGTGTTGCCATGCTCATTTCTCTAATGTTGCGGTTAATTAATTATTTGATCGTTAAATATTGGATCAATAGACAAAAATAGTCGCGGGTCGGTTTGACGCGGCGAACGATGCACGACGCCAAAAAAATCTTCATCCCAGGTTCCACCTTTCAACAAAGACCAATGTCCTGAGGGGAATATACTCGTCGTTGCACCCTGGGATACTGGCGGCTGTTCATCATTTCTTTTGGCAAACAAGCGCCTGTCGACATCGTTAGCCGCGATCCACTCAGTTCCTGACCCGCACAAGGTGGTCAACATTCGACAGGGCACCTGATCGACGTGAAACCTCGGGCACATGGGTGCTCGGAGCGTGCCGAGGCGGATACCGACATGACTGCAGCCTAGCAGTAAGTCCATGGTTTCACAGGCTAGCAAAATTTCGTTATCGATGGCATCAACCAAGTCGTCACCTAATGCAGGCGCAAGTGATCTCAACTGTGTATCGCTCGCGGACTTGCTTTGCTCCCATCGCACTTCAACATGACAACCAGAATCAAGCACCTGCTTAGCAATCGCTTCAATTTTTTTGTTCTCTTTACGTGCAATACTCACCAGCTCTACGTCTGGCGCGTATATGTTTGAAAGGTCACTAATTTGTTCACTGATTATCTGGCGCATGTAAATTCTTCTATTGTTCCCGTTCAAACGAACAGCGGCGAGGCCTTTTGAGTTGATAGCAAAATACGATGCCTCGGCTAAAATGTCGTCTAGTGACGACCAGTTGAGGATGGGTTGGCGCTGACAAAGTCCGCTAGCCGACGTAAATAAATCGATAGTTCGTTCGAATGTTCTCCGGCAGAAATTTGGTCCTGCAGCTCAAGCGCTAAAGCGGAAACAATTAGATGGCTCGGAATCCACTCTTTTTGCGCAGATTGAACGCCGCTATTTACCGCAGCTCGAGCGCGTACCAGATCTGACGCATCTACCCCCGCAATTATTGCTTGTTGAGCAATGCTTGCCTTATTGTCAGGTTTTTGACTCATTCTTTTTTCGCTACCTTATAAAAAGCCTCGTAGTCATAAACAAAACAAGGATGCAGACTTGTATGCGCGCTCGCGACATCATCAAAGATGGTGTTATTCGAAATATTGAGTGACGTCATATGGAGTTTCTAACCTTAAACTTTTGCAACGCTTGAAACATGTCATTCCCCCGAGACGCTTATAGTATGTTATAACGTATCATTTATGCAACCTAACAAATGGTCAGATTGAAACAGAATAGGCGCTAAATTTTCTGGTCCTTGCTCCAATGCTAGTGATGAAACCCGTCGCTCTTACGACGGGTCCTGTCGAGAACAAGCGTATCAGTCGTCGCACTTTCTGGGTAAATCGAGCGTCGGGTTCTTGTCGAAGAAACCTGATGGAATGAGATGAAAGCCTGTATATTCAACCGGCATGACGGGCCAGTCTTCAGGCCGCGGCACGTGGGTTAGGCCAACGGTATGCCAGACCACTAGGTCGCAGTCATCAATATTGCGATTTTCAGCGGTCATTTCGGCAAGCCCACCTTGTCCTGCATGCATAACCGTATTTGGACCGGCGGCACTAAATTCGCCTTCGCTGAAGGGTGTTGCCCACAAATTGTGACTGGCAAATGCTGCTCGCGCTGCCACTTGAGAGCCTGCCTGCGCAAATAACGTTGGTGAGGCCGCCGGCAGCAGTTTGTATGCAACAGGCACACCCCACTTATTTTTTGATGCGGAGTTCACCACCTTCCAGTTTCGACTGACGTGGGGCGCATTGTCTCTGATCGCCTCCGATTCTGTCGTCAAATGTCGAGAAACTGACTGAAATTGCGTGCCTTCTGGGTTTTGGGGTGACACTGGCATTAATTCTATCTGATTTTCAAACAATGAATTAGTGCCACCGTCGAGTTGCCAATCAAGTCGAAAACAAAACAGATGTTGGTGAACAGGCGAGGAGAGGTTTTCTCCGATTACGGGTGATTGTGATGGATTATAGGTTGCTTGAGTGATCGCGCTAACGCCAACAATCCCCGTCAGCTTGACTTCCATTTGAATGGTTCCATCAAGATAAAGATACCAGTAGAAACCATAGTCGTAATTCCCAATCGTGAATACTGAGCTAATCACGAGTCGTCGTGACCGTCTCACCTCTGCTGTTTGCCTCTCTAAATTAGAGTGCTTCCATTGGATGCCATAATCTTCTTCATGTATGCAGATGGCGTTTTCAATCGTTCTGGTATTGCCATCAAAGGTGACCTGGTGA
>Ga0209660_1001036_pt1 | contig 15293 bp, 9 predicted proteins | sample SaaInlV_100m_DNA_2_FD_184659 | JGI IMG/M metagenome (GOLD analysis project Ga0209660, IMG submission 184659) | Marine microbial communities from expanding oxygen minimum zones in the Saanich Inlet - SI072_LV_100m_DNA (SPAdes) (version 2) | ecosystem: Environmental > Aquatic > Marine > Intertidal... | reverse complement strand
TGAAGAACCTTTATCGGCTTTGTCGCCGTGATGACAAATCAGGTCTTGAGGCATTACGTAGAATACTCAGGCTGGAACCGGGTCGACATATCACATTGGAAGAAAAAAATAACTTCTTGGAAGCATATCGCAATCATCGACTTGCTGATGGGGAGGATCAACTTCAAGCACACGCATATGGGTTCCAGATGGGAATTATCCCTTACAGTGAGATAGATGCCTTTATACACAAACACTTTGATATTGGCAATACTGAATCCATGAGTGTTGTTAAACTAAAACGACTTCATCAATGGTTGGAAGAAATAAGCCTGCCGCACAAATTTTTAAAATATATTCAAGATGAACAGAATGACTACAGCCAAGATAAGACCAATAGGGTTGTTTTCCTTAAAAACGGAATTAAAGAGACCATACGGAAGGATAAGTTCCTATATGTAAATTACTTGCACACAATGATGAACGCAGGGCAACTCAATGATGCCCTGAAACTTATAGATGCCAGCAATACCATCCTAACAAAGTCTGAACGGCACTTGATAAAATCAATTGTATTATATAAGGACGATTCCATAGCATATGCCAAGGCTCAGTATGAATTGGCTTTAGCACAGGCTCGACCAATAGATTTACCAATGATTGACCATGAGTTTCAACACATCAATCGAACGCCTGAACTTTTAAAATTCCTAACGAACCGCTGTCTCGCCTACCCTGAATCTGAAAAAAATGCACGCTGTCTACTCCTTCAAATTTATTATGAACAAAACAAAAGAATAGGTGAACGGTCTTCCTACCCGAAAAAAACCTTGGCAAATACCAATTTAAATAATTCAGACAGCGATAATGATGGTCTGTCTGATGCAACAGAAGTTGAGGGTGGAACAGATCCAAACAATCCAGATAGCGACGGCGATGGAGCAATTGATGGAGTGGAGAAGGCATCCGGTACAGACCCCCTTAATGACCAACTCAAACAATTGGCTATGCAAATGAGGATCTCTGATTACACAAAGGTTCCGAAACATCTAGCCACGCTCATTTACATAAAGATTCTACACAAACTGGATCTTGAGGAATGTCTTTCTACAATGGAAATGCTGGCCTCCAAAAGTCCCGAAAACCCAAGAAACCTGGTTGTGCTGGCTCTCGCGTATTACATGAATAACAAACCTGAAAAAGCCCTTTCTGTTATCCAGGAAAGCCAAATCGACTATCTGTACCGAAGCCCGTCAAACCAGACGATAGCTGCGGTAATTCTGGATGCCAATAACCGAGTAAAAGACAGTCGAATCTTCCTCAAGGATCTCAATCCCGAGGATTTAATTCCAGCAGAACGACTATTACTTGACCGACGTAAGACTGTAAATATTTTCCCAAATAGTCCATACTTTCAGGAAATTATACAGAACTGAAATTATACAGTTCACTTCTCTCCCCAAGTAAATCCAAGGCGAGTATAATATTTTGTATCCAAGTTATTTTTCCCGTTAACAGGATTACTGTTATAAAAATGGGAAAGCCCAATCCGAATTTTCCAGAACCCATCTTTTTTTAATGGTATTTCAAGGCCAGTATCCTGTCCGAACCGAAAATTAGTAAAATCCGAATAATCGGGGACATAGGTCACTTCAGAATCGAATTTGAAGAGTTCTTGAACTGTAATGGCGTAGTCCAGTCCGAAATCAATAGCAGGGTCCTCGATGTTTTCCTTGGCATCAAAGGACTCATAGCGGTATGCAAAACCTGCGCGTACCCGACTGACCTGAGCACCTGATTTAAGCAGTTTGTAACTGATGCCGACTGCAGAGGTTGAACGCAAATCCAACTCCTCAAACTTGTCCTTCTCCAGCTCAAACCGGGAATACCATCCAAAACGATCCACAAGATCAGAGGAATAGTCGACTCCCCCCTTGGTCTCATCAGCTATCTTTGTTCCATCCCGTTCGCTGTTATGTACTGAAAAATAAATCTTCAGCAAATCAGATGGTCCTTTTAACCTAGCACCGACCTGCCCTGTAAGACCAAATTCATTACTGTTGCCTTTTTGTCCACTTAAATCAACGCCTGCAGAATAAGTCCATTTTCTACGCTTCTTTTCCTCTTCCTTCTTGATTTCAGTGACAGCTGGGTCTTCCTCTGATTTGCCCCATGCGTCAGTGACATCAGAAATAGAGAACTTCATAAACCCATTAGAGGATCGCACAGACAAAACACCCTGCTTTGCGCCAATTCCCGATTGACCAAGAACTGTCGAACCTGAAGAAAGTCGAAAATAGATGGGGGCATCAGTCTGGAGATGCATCAGTTGTTTCTGATCAATTTTTAACACCCCTGCAAAACCCGTATCCAGATAGACGATTCCATTAGTTATCCGTTTAAGGATACCTGTCAGTGTTGATCCGTTTGCCATGGTCACACTGTCCGCTATGACAGACTGAGATTTTATTCCCAGAGTTAAGACCAAGAGAATAAATCGGCGCCAACCAATATGTAGGCTGGGTTTATAAATACTCACGGGAACCTCCTTGTATGACAGGTCTATTCAACAAGAATTTCCTTGGCTGACTTGCCTTGGGGAATCATCGGCAATACATGCTCTGTGTATGGCACAACAACATCAAGAACATAAGGACCATCATGCTCCAGCATCTCCTTTATTGCTGGACGTAAATCCTCCCGTCGGATAACCCTTCGTCCACTCACACCAAAACCCTCTGCAATCTTAACAAAATCAGGATAAAGCCCACTTTCATTATCTGGACTACCAATATTATCGGGGTCCCCGAGAATCGTCTGTGCTCGACAACCATCATAGAAACGATCCTCCCACTGCATAACCATTCCAAGATGCTGGTTGTTAAGTAGAAGACACTTGGCTCCGATCTTCTCAATACTGGCTGTTGCCAGTTCCTGGATATTCATTAAAAAAGAACCATCACCGTCGATATCAATGACCTCCTTGTCCGGATACGCAACCTTGGCGCCAACCGCTGCCGGGTAACCAAAACCCATTGTGCCAAGTCCCAAGGAACTTATGTATGTTCGGGGGTTTTTGTAAAGGTAGTACTGGGCTGCCCACATTTGGTGCTGGCCAACACCTGTGGTAATGATTGCATCTCCATCTGTCTCCTCATAAAGAACTCGAACAGCCTCCTGCGAGGTAATATGAGTCCCCTCCTTGAAACTAAATGGAAATGGGTGCTCTGACTTCCATCCATTGATGCGCCCCATCCAAGCTGATAAATCTGTTTTCTGGAACTTCCCGGAGTCGATCATTTCATTCATTCTTCCAAGTGCATATTTCACATCGGAATGAATTGGGAAATGAGCGTACTTGTTCTTACAATGCTCGGACGTATCAAGGTCAAAATGTACGATAGTGGAATCCGGTGCAAACTTGTCGACCTTGCCGGTTATGCGGTCGTCAAACCGAGCACCCGCACAGATAAGCAAATCACTCTCGCAAACGGCCCAATTCCCTACAACGGTACCATGCATGCCAAACCAATAGAGGGATTGAGGATGCCCTGGATCAAAGGCCCCCAAACCCATCAGGGTTGACGCTACAGGAATTCCAGTGAGTTCCGCAAACTTTCGCATTTCCTCATGTGCATCAGCAGAAAGAATGCCTCCACCTGTATAGAGAACCGGTCTGGTCGCCTTTTCCAAAAGTTGCAGAACATTCTCCAAATCAACATCAGATGCCTTAGGTAAGTCTGGATACCCAGGTAGGTTGATTGAGCCAGGGAAAACGGGCTTGTAGATTTCTTGCTGAACATCCTTGGGAATATCCACAACAACCGGACCGGGTCTGCCAGTTGTTGCAATGTGGAAAGCCTCCTTGATGACACGAGGTAACTCTGACGCTTCCAGAACAAGAAAACTATGCTTCACAACGGGAAGTGTCATCCCAAAGAAATCAGTCTCCTGAAAAGCACCCTTGCCGATGAACTGCTGGTATACTTGGCCAGTAATGGCAATGAGAGGAATGCTATCCATGTAAGCATCAGCGATACATGTTACAAGATTCGTAGCACCAGGACCACTGGTAGCCATACAGACACCTGCCTTTCCAGTAGCTCGAGCATAGCCGTGGGCCATAAATCCTCCACCCTGTTCAATCCGAGGAAGTATCGTACGAATTCCCTCAGATCGATTCAATGCCTGATGCATTTCCATGGAAGCTCCACCAGGATAAGCGAATATAACATCTACCCCTTCGCGCTCCAGTGATTTCACGAGTACATCTGCCCCAGACATTTCAGGGCCGATCTCGTCTTGTTGTGGAGGGAAGTCCAATACGGATTCCGGTTTCATCATTTAACCTTGTTTTCTGTTGGAATATACGCTCAAAATAAGTGGATAAAAAAACCCTAGAATGCTGAATTTTACAAGCGCGAAAAAATGAAAATTGCCTTTCTCGGAGACATTGTCGGTCGACCTGGACGTAACTTCGTCATGGAAGTTGCCCGCGAACTCCGAAAGACTCATGATCTGGATTTTATTGTTGCCAATGGTGAAAATGCCGCTGGAGGTGCGGGTATCAACACCCGAATCGCAACCGCATTGCATAATTCGGGTGTCGACGGAATAACGCTTGGCGACCACTTGTGGGATGAACGAGGGTTCGAAAGAGAAATCGGGAAACTCCATTGGTTATGCCGACCGGCCAACCTCCCAGAATCCAATCCCGGGCTAAAATATTTAATAATTGAAAAGAACGGACTAAAACTTGGAGTTGTTACAGTTCTTGGTCGACAGTTCATGCGAGTGCATCCTGAATGCCCTTTCCAGACAGCCCGTCGATACACCGAGGAGTTAAAAGCTGCTGGAGCCCAAGCTGTCCTAGTTGAGATACATGCAGAGGCAACTTCTGAAAAGATCGCACTTGGATGGTATCTTGATGGAATTGCCAGTCTTGTAGTGGGTACTCATACACACGTTCCCACAGCAGATCAGCGAATACTCCCAAGGGGAACAGCCTATCTCTCAGATGCAGGGATGTGCGGGCCCTACAAGTCTGTTCTGGGTCGAGATATCGAGCCAGTACTGGGACGATTTCTAGACGGGTTACCAAGAAGGTTTACTGTTGCAACTGAAGACATCGCCATACGCGGTTGCATCGTGGATGTTGATGAGGCATCAGGACTTGCCAAGGGTATTGAATTACTTCAAATCTCGAAAGACGATTAGTTTCGCCGTCCCGTAAGCAAAAGTAAATAATATAGCAGAGATCCCAGACTGGTAACGAATGCAGCAACATATGTCCATGCAGCCGCATCCAAAGTTTCATGTATGCCAACCATCTCATCCTGTTCGATGACTCCCAGATGAAGCAGTTCCTCCTTGGCTCGCTTGCTGGCATCAAACTCAACGGGAAGTGTAATCAACTGAAAGACAGTCAGGATCATGTAGACACCAATGATTAAAGGGAGGACCGTCTTTAGTGGAAGAATGGGAAGAAAAAAGGTGGCAATTATAAGCATGGGGAGAGCCTTGGAGGCAAAACCTGTCATCGGAACCAGTGCCATCCGCAAGTTCAACATCGAATAACCGACCTTATGCTGGATAGCATGACCAGCCTCATGTGCAGATACTCCCAAGGCAGCAAGGCTTGTACCATGATAATTATCCTGACTAAGGGCCAATCGACGGTTTACCGGATCATAGTGATCAGTCAATCTACCGGGAGTCACGGCAATATCCACATCCTGTATGCCCGCATGTTGCATGACAAAACGTGCCGCCTCCGCCCCTGTGATACGTCCACGTGATTCAACCCTAAGATAGCGATTATAGGTTGAACTGACCCGCAACTGGGCCCAGAGCCCAAGACCGATTGGCAACAAGATCAAAATTAAAATTTCCATTGTTAAATCCTCTTTTTTCAATAAGATTTTGTTAGAAATAAAAGGTTACCCATAATGAAGAATTTTCAAGTTTCAATTTACTCGAACCTCTGGAGCGTTACACTCATAGCAATCTCATTAGCCAATACAGCCAAGGCAGCAACACTCCTCACGGAGGATGCAGAATCTGAGTCACCTGCGGTAAATTCCCAGACGGCAACCGGATATGATGCGATACAATCAGAAATTGCACCGGAAGGTAGCAATGCCTTTCATCTGACACATACTGATTCAGACCAAGGTGACCAATTTATCCAGTTAAGCAGCTCTTTCACGCCAGGTTCAAGTACATACCTATTTTTTGAAAGCAAAATGGGTTGGAGCAGTTCCACACAGGTTGCCAATGTGGAGGTTAGCTCTGACAACGGGGCCAACTGGACAAATATATGGAACAAGAATGGGGCCGACAATTCCGGGGATGGAAGTTTCACTTTGCAATCCGTTTCGATGGCAGCATACGCAGGTACTTCCCTACAACTTCGTTTTCGTTATACATTTTCAAGTGGGAGTTACTATCCTGGTACAGGAACCAACCTTGGATGGATTTTTGATAACATCCAAATCGGAGACACTCTCGCCACTCGCGAATGGTCAATAGGAACCCCAACCGCAAAGGAACAAAATGTAATAGAATTGGTTAACAGGGCCAGATCTGACTCCCAAGCAGACCTTCAACGCCTTGTAAAAACAACAGACAGCGATGTAACCTATGCCTATGAATATTTCAATGTAGACCTCGATGTACTTGCCGCTCAGTTCTCCGGCACTCAATTTGGACCGGGCGCACAGGCAGCAGGTTCAGACACCGCCATACCCTCAACCCTGCCGCCATTAGCCCCAAATACAAAACTCACCACTGCAGCCCGCCTGCATACTGAGGACATGTTGAACAATGAATTTCAGGGACATGATAGCTCAAGCGGTGCCATATCACCAAACCAGTCAGGGGACAAGGTCGGTGACCGCATTAGTCGTCAGGGCTACGACTACAGCACTGTGGCTGAAAACGTCTCCTCATACAGTGAGTCCATATGGGATTCCCACGCCGCATTCATTGTCGACTGGGGAACCAGTGCCAGTACAGGATTAACCTATGCGGGCATGCAGGATCCATCGGGACACCGAACAAATGTATATCGCAACAATATCCGGGAAATTGGAGTAGGCGTGGTCGAAGGTACCAATGGTTCGGTGGGACCACTACTCGTTACTCATGCATTGGCTACTGAAAGCAACTACGACCAACCTTTCATAACAGGCGTTGCCTATTACGATACAGATGGAAATGGATTCTATGATGAAGGCGAGGGTATCGGGGGAATCACCATCAATGTGGATGACAGTCCATACCACGCAGTCACACCTGATTCCGGTGGTTATGCCATTCCAGTCACAAATGATGGAGCATACAGCCTGTCCTATACCATGCCCGATGGTTCCACAGGCTCACAATCCGCAAACGTCTCGAATCAAGAAAACATAAAGACGGATATCTCCCCCGATTGGTCAGCTACAGAAGTGATCGGGTTGCAGACCTATCAAACCAATGTTGAAGTTTCTTATAGTGTTGCACCTGTACCTGCAGCCACAGCCTATCGGCTATGGCTTTGGGAAATCGTCAGCTGGCCCGGTGATCTTGGTGCAGAGGATTCAAGAAACATTAAAACAACAACAACCGGAAGCTATTCCTCAATCCAGGATACAGTAAAAGCTACAGGCACAAAGGCGTATCGTCTGGCTTCAACCGATGCAACGGACCAGACCCTTGAAATTGATTATGATATCCTTCCCGGAAGCAACTCAATCCTATCCTGGCAGGACCAGTTGGGAATTATTGCAACCGGCCAGGAGGCGTTAGTCCAGATATCGACAGATTCCGGCAGCAACTGGACCACTCTCGAAACCCGCAATGGCACAGGGGCATCAGGCTATGCCACGGAATTCTCATCACGAAATGTGTCACTTAGAAATTATGAAGGGCAGCCCGTTCGTATTCGTTTTCAAATCCACAACCCACCATCAATAGAATATATTTACAGCCAAACATCGGAGGCATTTGGCTGGTACCTTGACGATATAAGTCTGGGCGATTCGGAGATCATCAAGGATGGGGTTTCATCGGAAGGACCGGGTTACGAATGGGCATTCACAACTCCCGAAGCAGCGTCATTTCTTTTAAGGGCACAAATTATAAACAATACCAATGAGTACCCGCTTGGACCGATTCTCCGTATAAAGTCAGTTAACGATACATCTCCTTCAACAAACCAACCTCCATTAGCCATCGAATTAAGCCAAGTTGCGATTAATGAAAGTATCAAGGAATCTGAAATAATAGCGACTATCACGGTAACCGACCCGGATACAGAAGACAGCCACGTATTCGCCTTAGTTCCAGGAGAAGGGGATACAGATAACACATTATTTATGGTGAGTGGGAACAAACTAAAGACACTTCAAACATTCGACTACGAAACAAAGTCAAACTATGCAATTTTGATTCAGGTGAAAGATGAAGCAGGCAATACACTTGAACAGGCATTTACCATAACGATCACCGATGATTCTTCTGAAGATAAGGACGGGGATGGCTTAACAGAACTGGAAGAGGAATCCATTGGGACCAGTGATCTTCTGGCTGACACAGATAATGATGGCACTAGCGACTTTGACGAAGTAAATGCAGGAAGTGACCCGACTGATAACTCATCGACACCTGATATTGCAGAAGTGGCAACCGGAACAGGGTTTTTTGTAACAGAAAATGGTTATATCGTAACAAATCATCACGTTGTTCAAAATGCCATCAGGATTGAAGTTTCCCTCGAAGGCACGTACTACGAGGCCCAATTGATTACCTATAGTGCAGATAATGACTTGGCACTTTTAAAGGTTACAGGACAGTTTCAGGCATTACCCATGGTAACAGCGGAAAACGTAAGCTTGGGGACCGATGTTTTTACTATAGGTTATCCATGGACATCCGGAAATTCCAAGACGTATACCGAAGGTGTGATTAATGCATTGGAACCATGGGGCGACCAACGAATTTTTCAAATCAGCGCTCAACTGCACGCAGGAAACTCAGGTGGCGCATTGATAGATAAAAACAATGGAAATGTAGTCGGAATTGTTTCTTCAAAGTTGGTCGGGGTTGAGATTCAAGATGTCAACTATGCGGTTAAAAGTCAGTATGCCTTGGAGATGTTAACATCTGTAACAACTGTTACCGATAAACTAATGAATCCCTTTCCGGTAGATACTTTAAGGGATGAAAATGAGATAAAGAGTGAAGTCGAAAACTCTACTGTTCGAGTAATTTCATACCTCAATCAAACTGCAGTAGATAATTACTCCAATGTCTATTCATGGAATCTAGCTACAGAGATAGGTGGTGGATGGAATTATTTCGATTGGTTTTCGTATTATTGGGATTCAGGTTCCAACTGGATTTATCAGATAAATCTGGGTTGGCTCTATAGGCTAAGTGAATCGACGAATTCAATCTGGTTCTGGGATGAGTCTTTGGGTTGGCTCTGGACCAACTCCACAAATTATCCTAATTTTTATCAATCAAACAGTCGTAGTTGGCTGTACTACCACGAAGGCAGCAACAGCCCCAGATACTTTTACAAGCAGTCAACCGAAACCTGGGGAGAGTATTAGGCCCGGAACACAAAACGCCGAGGACTCTGCGATATCAAACCAGTCCTGCGCGTTCGAGCAAGGCTTCCAGTTTTGGGTCGCGACCCATGAAGTCCCGAAATAGTTTGGCCGGATCTTCTGAATTGCCACGACTGAGAATCTTCCGGCGAAAATCCATACCAACTTGAGGACTCATAACTCCTTCAGCCTTGAAACGGGTGAAGGCGTCCGCATCGAGAACCTCCGACCACTTGTACGAATAGTAGGCTGCCGCGTAACCAACACTTGACGAGAAAAGATGCGTGAATTTGCGGGCATTGTGGGGTGCGGGTGGATCAGTCTTCATGACATAGGTTTCCTGGATACCGCCAACCACTTCATCCAGGTCACGGGGTTCGCCTTTTGCAAATCGACGATGGAGTTCAAGGTCCATTTTCCCAAAGGAAAGCTGACGCATATTGTCAGTGGCAGACATGTAGTTTCGGGCTTTTAGCATCTTCTGGAACAATTCTTCCGGTATGGGGTCACCAGTCTCATGATGGAGGGCAAAAAGATCGAGACTCGCGCGATCCCAGCACCAGTTCTCCATGATTTGCGAAGGTAGTTCAACGAAGTCCCAAGCCACGTCCACACCATTGAGACTGCGGATTTCCACCTCGCCACAAAGGTGATGAATGAGGTGACCAAACTCATGAAAAATAGTTTCCACCTCACGATGTGTCAGCAAGGCAGGCTTGCCCTCAGTTGCCGGTGTCATGTTGCCACAGATCAGCCCCAGGTGAGGAGTGAGTTTACCATCTGCACCGGGTGCTCCTGTGCAAAGGAAATTCATCCAGGCACCGCCCCGCTTAGGTTCCCGTGGATGCCAGTCGGTAAAGAAGCTTCCCATTTTACGTCCGTCATTGGCATCGAACATATCATAATATTTAACCTCGGGATGCCACACCTCGACAGCACCCTGATCGATGTCGCCGGTTTTACCAACCTCATGAAAAACCGCCGTGCGTTCCTCAACACGAAGGCCGAAGACACGCTGTGCGAGATCATACAATCCGTCAATGACCCGGCCGACCGGGAAGTAGGGTCTCAACTCCTCCTCGTCAAAATCGTATAACTCCTTCCTTTGCTTCTCGGCCCAGTAGCCGACCTCCCATGGTTTCAACATTGATGGATCGCCGCCGTTCCTGTTGGCCTTGTATTCACGGAGGGTTTGCCCATCCGTTTCAAATGCTTCAATTATTCTATCATGCAGGTCCGTTACAAAACTGTCGGCTGTTAAACCATCCTTGGCCATCCTTCGTTCCAGGACCATGTCAGCAAAATCATCCTTGCCCAGGATTTCCGCCTTTTCCTGACGCAGTTTCAGTATCTTCCAGATGAGATCGGTATTGTCATGGGAATCCTTGTGTCCGACCAATGACGAAGCCTTCCAAACCTTACGGCGAATCTCTTCATCATCAAGGTGCTGGAGAACAGGCGCCATGGAAGGATAATGCAGGGTAAATCGCCATACCGGGGCTTCATCCGTCCCCTTCCCCTTGCTCTTTGCATCCGCCAAGGCGGTGGCCCTTGCCGTCTCCGGAAGCCCGGCCAGTTTCGATTCATCATCAACATAAAGTTCCCATGCATTGGTTGCATCCAATACATTTTCGCCAAACTTTTGGGTAATTTGTGCCAACTCTGCCTCGAGAGCCTCGAGGCGCTTCTTGGACTCAGGTGGTAGATCCGCACCCTGGTCACGAAAGTCAGCAAGGGTCTCATCAAGGAATCGCTTACGGGGACCGGTCAAGCCAGCGGCTTCATCCGTTGTCGCATAGGCCTTGAGGACCTCCCAAAGCTTCTCGTTGAGAGGTATCCGGGCGTAGAATTCCGTGACCTTGGGTAACATCGCGTTATACGCCTTACGCAGTGCGTCCGAATTACATACTGAATCCAGGTGCCCGACCAATCCCCACGCCCGGTCCAGAGTGTTTGTTGCAGACTCCCCGGCCAGCAATGTATTGTCAAAAGTTCGGTCATCGAGGCCACTACCAGCCAATTCATCAATACGACCCTGAGCCTCCTCAAGGGCTTTTGTAATGTCCGGCTCAATGCATTCAGGCTTGAGTTGAGACCAACGGATTTCAAATTCGGGATTTAGAAATGGGTGTTCCATAATTATTCGTTGAAAGATTAATCTAAAACCTTGAATGCGGAACCGCTTCCGGGTTCAACCTTTATTTCATGAAAAACAAGTCACTTGTCTTTTCCGAACACGGCAAACCCGAGGAGGTTCTCCGTCTGATGGAATCTGAATTATCCGGACCCACTACCGGGGAAGTCGGCCTGCGCATGCTCGCGGCGTCCATCAACCCGTCTGATCTAGGAATTATAGGTGGGACCTATGGTACATTGCCCCCATTGCCTGCGGTTGCGGGACTTGAGGGCATCGCCGAGATCGTGGAAAAAGGCAAAGAAGTTTCCACCCTTGGCCTTGGAGAACGTGTCAGGATTCCATATGGGATTGGATCTTGGCAGACCAACATGATTGCACCGGCAAAAGATCTTGTGAAGGTTCCTCGAGGAATCCCAATCGAACAAGCAGCAACAGCCTTTGTAAATCCACCCACTGCATTGTTGCTGCTTCAGGAAGTGACAAATCTTGAGCCCGGTGACTGGATCATCCAGAACGCTGCAAACTCTGCCGTGGGAATCGCCGTCATTCAAATTGCAAGACATATGGGACTGCGCACCATCAACCTTGTTCGTCGCGAGGAACTTTGCCAACCGCTCCTTGAACTGGGTGCCGACATCGCCCTGCTCGACAACGATGATTATCCCAAAACACTGGATACGATTACAAACGGATTGAAACCACAACTTGCGCTGAACTCAATTGGCGGGCAAAGCGCCTATCGCCTCTGTAAAACCCTGGGCCGAGGCGGCATCCACGTCACAATCGGGGCCATGACCGGGGAACCCACCCGTTTTCCCACACGATACCTGATCTTCAACAATATTCGACTAACCGGATTCTGGGTAACCCGCTGGCTGGAAGAAGCCGGTCAGGATACAACCGATGCCACCTATTTAAAAATCTTTGACTTAGTTGAAAAAGGCATCATTCAAACCCAAATCGAGACGAGCCACCCCTTGAAGGAATTCAGGCAAGCTTTGGCCGACAACGCCAACCCGCGACTGGGGAAAGTCCTTTTTAAAAATTAGAGGGACATTCAACTTGCCCTCTACTATTAACTATAGGACTTTTCCCTACCAACAAATAAAATAATCCAACTATGAATACTCGTATTCTCCCCCTCCTCCTCCTCTCAATCACCCCTGTCCTAGCCAAGGACTATCTTCTGCGAACCTGGGAAAAGCATCACCTCACTCCTCATTTCTGGGCCGAGGGCGGACACGCCGGGGACTTTAATAAGGATGGTCACGGCGATGTCGTTGTCGGGCCCTACTGGTACGCCGGGCCGGACTTCAAGAAACGTTCCGCACTCTATTCCGACAAAGATACCTTTGAAATCAATAAGGACGGTAAAAAGAAAAAGCTACCCGGTTTTCCCGGGGAACTGAGTCGCCGCAATGGTTACTCAAACAACTTCCTGACATACACCCACGACTTCAATGCCGATGGCTGGATGGATGTACTTGTTTTCGGATGGCCGGGAAAAAATACAACCTGGTACGAAAACCCGAAGAATAAGGAAGGTCTTTGGCCTGAGCACCACATTTTTCAGACATCCAATGGCGAGTCACCGCGACTGGAGGACATGGACAACGATGGAAACCCGGAGCTTCTTCTTCACTCGGGCGGTCGACTTGGGTATGTAAAGGGTGACTGGAAAAACCCGGCCAAGCCATGGAAATTCGTCACAATCTCCCAAAAGGGGCCATGGCAGCGCTACACTCACGGCTATGGTGCCGGGGATGTAAATGGGGACGGGCGCATGGACATCCTCTCCAGAGAAGGTTGGTGGGAACAACCTGAAAAAGTTGAGGGTCAGGATTGGCGACACCACACAATACCCTTTGGTAAAGGAAGAGGCGGAGCACAGATGTATGCCTATGATGTCGATGGGGACGGGGATAACGATGTCATAACGAGCCTGGATGGCCATGGCTACGGGTTGGTGTGGTTCGAGAACCAGGGAAGCTCAAAGGATGGAGCAATAACGTTTAAACAGCATATAATTATCAACAAGGAACCGAAGGAAAGCCCCTACGGTGTCAAATTTAGTCAAATTCACGCTATTGATCTTGTTGACATGAATGGTGACGGGCTCAAGGATATCCTGACCGGCAAGCGATTCTGGGCACACGGTCCAACAAAGGACTTTGAACCCAATGCCCCGGCTGTTATCTACTGGTTTCAACTCACCCGCACAAAACAGGGTGTCCATTATATTCCGCACCTCATTGATGACAACTCCGGAACCGGCACCCAGGTAGCCGGTACAGACATCAATGGCGATGGCCACACCGACGTTGTTGTCGGCAACAAGAAAGGGGCCTTCGCCATTCTACAGAAGGTCAAGGAAGTTAATAAAAAGGAATGGGAGAAAGCCCAACCAAAATTAATTCACAAATAAAATGCAGTTTCGAGCTTACATACAGATTCTGGCTCTACTGGGCATCAACAACCTGAATGCTACCCAAACCGCACAAAAGCTGGAAACGGAGGTTGCTCGAAAGGTTTCTATTGGCTATCAGCTATACCTTCCGGAAAAGTATGAGGCCGAAAAAGACAGTAAATGGCCGGTTATCCTCTTCCTTCACGGAGCCGGAGAACGGGGTGACAACCTTGAGCAAGTTACTGTCCACGGACCGCCAAAACTGGTCAGGAATGGCCAGGATCTCCCTTTTGTCATCATCTCCCCGCAGTGCCCCAAGAACCAAATCTGGGACAATGAAGCCCTCGTCGCCCTGCTCGACCACGTGCTGGTCAACCACCGATGTGATCCCGCACGAGTCTACCTGACCGGCCTCAGTATGGGCGGTTTTGGAACGTTCAGTCTGGGTCTGGCACATCCTGAAAAATTCGCGGCCATTGCCCCGGTCTGTGGAGGCGGAGAATGGATCAAGGTATACGCAGCTAAACGTTCCAAACCAGAGGCTTTCAAGAACCTTGGTGTCTGGGCCTTCCACGGTGGCAGGGACAATGTTGTCAAACCCGAACAATCCAAGCGAATGATAGATGCCCTAAAGAAAGCCGGATGCAAGGATGTGCAGTTCACCATCTATCCTGAAGCCGGGCATGATTCATGGACCAAGACCTACGATAATCCAAAACTGTTTGAGTGGTTCCTCTCTCATTCCCGGTAAATCCATTTTATAATCCGCAACCCAACTGATCCCACAATGAACACATACCATTCAAGGAGAGATTTCTTCAGAAAGGCTGCAGGCACTGCAGCAGCCACCGGCATCCTCGCCACACCGGGCACCATCGCAGCACCTCCTCAACCGGGTAAGGATCCCTTTAGATACTGCCTAAACATGAGTACCATTCGTGGCCAGAAGCTGGGCATTGAGAAGGAGGTAGATGTAGCTGGGATGGCGGGCTATGATGGCATCGAGCCATGGTTTCGCACCATCAATGCCTATAAGGAATCCGGAGGAAAGCTCAAGGATCTGCGCAAACGCATAAAGGATCATGGACTCAAGGTTTTCAGCGCCATCGGTTTTGCCAAGTGGATTGTCGACGACGACAATCAACGCAAGGCCGGACTCGAGGAGGCCAAACGG
>Ga0209660_1001035_pt1 | contig 15299 bp, 10 predicted proteins | sample SaaInlV_100m_DNA_2_FD_184659 | JGI IMG/M metagenome (GOLD analysis project Ga0209660, IMG submission 184659) | Marine microbial communities from expanding oxygen minimum zones in the Saanich Inlet - SI072_LV_100m_DNA (SPAdes) (version 2) | ecosystem: Environmental > Aquatic > Marine > Intertidal... | reverse complement strand
GCTATGACTTTAACATTTCTTAAATCATAAATAATACCTGTTGAATACAAAATATATCCAACAATTATTAATGGAATTGACCCCACAACAATAAAACTTAAAAGTCTTTTATTATTTTTAACATCTAATAAATCCATTCTGAAATAATAGACAATTGCAAATAAGGATCCTAGGTGAAGGCTAATATCTATTAATAATGAACTAGATTTGAATTCATACAAACTTGAAATTAGTATTAAGTGTGCTGATGAACTTATGGGTAAAAATTCTGATATACCCTGAATGGCTGAGAGTATTAAAACTTCTATTATGTTCTGTAACATTTTATCTAACTAACTTAAAAAATATTTATTTAAAACAATTCGATTTAAACATATTAGTTATGCATTTATTAAAAATATGTTATTTTTTCTCAATATATTAAAAATTAAGTCATAGTTATTGACCTATTTTAAGCTTTATTTAACAAAAACAATATATAACTTACCTAAAATTATTAAGATTATGACTGATAAAATGCTTAAATTTGTAAAAATAGGTCAACAAACACCACCTAAAAGAGAGGTTGGTAAAAGAAAAAAAGATTTTAACGAAATATATGATGAGTTTATTAGTGACAAAGCAAAAGAACAATCAAGTAGATGCTCTCAGTGTGGAGTTCCATTCTGCCAAGTTCATTGCCCATTAAGTAATAACATTCCTGATTGGCTAAAATTAACAGCAGAAGGCAGACTTAAAGAGGCTTATGAATTATCTCAAAGCACAAACAATATGCCAGAAGTTTGTGGAAGAATATGTCCCCAAGATAGATTATGTGAAGGAAATTGTGTAATTGAACAATCTGGCCATGGAACTGTAACAATTGGTTCAATGGAAAAATATATTACTGATAATGCATGGGAACAAGGATGGGTAAAACCTATTAATGTTTTAAATGAAAAAACACAAAGTGTAGGAATAATTGGTGCTGGTCCAGCTGGACTAGCTGCAGCAGAACAATTAAGAAAAGATGGGTATAAGATTACAGTTTATGACAGATATGATAGAGCAGGTGGTTTATTAATTTATGGAATTCCAAATTTTAAATTAGAGAAAAAAGTTGTCGAAAGAAGAACTAAACTTTTAAAAGATGGTGGAATAGAATTTTTTCTAAATTTTGAAGTTGGAAAAGATGCTAATTTAGAACAACTAAGAAAAAAACATGATGCTATATTGATTACAACAGGTGTTTATAAGTCCAGAGAAGTTGAATTACCAGGAAATGACTTAAATAATATTTTTCCTGCAATGGATTTTTTAACAGCATCAAATAAAAAGGGATTAGGTGATAAAGTAGAATTATTTGATAAAGGAATTTTAAATGCAGAAGGAAAAGATATTGTTGTAATTGGTGGTGGCGATACAGCAATGGACTGTGTGAGAACATCAATAAGACAAAAAGCTAAATCTGTTAAATGTTTATATAGAAGAGATAAAGAAAATATGCCTGGATCAGCAAGAGAAGTAGCTAATGCTGAAGAGGAAGGTGTTGAGTTTGTATGGCTATCAAGCCCTAAAGAATTTAAAGGAATTAACAAAGTTGAAAAATTAATAGTTGATCAAATAAAATTAGGAGAACCTGACGAAAGTGGAAGAAGAAAACCAGAGGTTCAACAAGATTCAAATTTTGAATTAAAAGTTGATATGGTAATAAAAGCACTAGGTTTTGATCCTGAAGATTTACCAACTTTATTTGAACAATGGAAACAAATTTGAGTGGAGTTTTCGCTGCAGGCGACATAATTAGAGGTGCATCCTTAGTTGTTTGGGCGATTAAAGATGGAAGAGATGCAGCAATTTCAATTAAAAAACATTTAGAGAATAAGTGTTTAAAACAGTCAAAAGTAGCTTAATGGAAAATTATAAAAAAAATTTTGATTTATTAAAGAAGAACAATGTTTACTCAGAAGAGATGGAACATGATGCATGTGGAGTTGGTTTAATTTCATCTACAGAAGGAAAAAAATCACGTAAAGTGGTTGAGTATGGTATTGAAGCTTTAAAAGCTGTCTGGCATAGAGGTGCAGTAGATGCAGACGGAAAAACTGGTGATGGTGCAGGTATTCACGTAGAAATACCAAAAGATTTTTTTATAGAAAAAATAGAAGTTACTGGCCACACATATGATAGTTCTGAAATATGTGTTGGAATGATTTTTTTACCTAGAAATGATTATGCAACCCAAGAAAGTTGTAAAACAATAGTTGAGAGCGAGTTAACAAAAAATAATTTTAGTATATATGGTTGGAGACAAGTTCCAGTAAATCCAAAAGTTTTGGGAGAAAAAGCATTTCATACTATGCCTGAAATTATTCAGGTACTTTTTAAATCTAATAGTTCAGAATTATTAAATAAAGAACTTGAGAGAAAAATTTATGAAACAAGAAGAAAAATAGAAAACAAGGCTTTCCAAATTTCATTAAATAATTTTTATATTTGTTCGTTTAGTTCAAAATCAATTATTTATAAAGGAATGTTTTTAGCTGAAGCTATTTCAGATTTTTTCTTAGATTTGAAAGATCAAAGATTTATTTCAAGATATGCAATTTTTCATCAAAGATTTTCTACCAATACAGCACCAAGTTGGAATTTAGCTCAACCATTTAGAGCAATTGCACATAATGGTGAAATAAATACATACCGTGGAAATAAAAACTGGATGAAAGTTCATGAACAAGAAATGAATAGTCCACTTTTTGATAATATAGAAAATTTAAAACCTGTAATTCAGCAAGGTGCATCAGACTCTGCTGCACTAGATAATGTTTTTGAATTATTAAATATTTCAGGTCAACCAGCTCCTTTAGCAAAATTAATGTTAGTACCCGATGCGTGGTCAAAAAAAAATAAAACTTTATCTAAAGATCATCAACAATTGTTTAATTTTTTAAACAGCACCATGGAACCTTGGGATGGACCTGCTGCAATTGCTGGAACAGATAATGAATGGGTCATAGCTGCAAATGATAGAAATGGATTAAGGCCACTTAGATATGTAATCACTAAAGATAATTTATTATTTGCTGGTTCTGAAACAGGAATGATTGAGCTTAATGAAAAAAAAATTTTAACAAAAGGAAGATTGGGACCTGGAGAAATAATTGGAGTTAGAATTGAAAAAGGAAAAGTATTTACTAACAGTAAGATTAAAGATTATTTAGCTAAAGAGTATAAGCATTTTAATTCACAGATTGTTGATTTAGATGACAAAATTACAATTTCTGGAGAAAAACACTCTTTTTCAGGGGATGATTTAAGAAGAAGACAATATACTTTTGGAATAAGTTTGGAAGATTTAGAGCTTATTTTGCACCCAATGGCTGAAGATGCAAAAGAAGCAATAGGATCTATGGGAGATGATACGCCACTTGCAGTATTGTCAGATAAATATAGACCTATATATCATTTCTTTAGGCAAAATTTTAGTCAGGTAACAAATCCTCCAATTGACTCTTTAAGAGAAAATAAAGTTATGAGTTTAAAAACTCGATTTGGAAATCTGGGAAATATTTTAAATTTTGATAATTTAACTAAACAAAATATTTATGTTTTAAATAGCCCAATTTTGTCAAATTCTCAGTTTGATAAATTTATTAATTTTTTTGGCAAAAATTCTTTAATCATCGATTCTACTTTTTCAAAAGATCAAAGTTTATTTGAGTCAATAAAACAAATTCAGAGAGATGCAGAAATTGCAGTCAGACAAGGTGTTACGCAATTAATTCTTAGCGATAAAGAGTTATCAAATTCAAAACTTCCAATTCCCATGTTGTTGTGTGTGGGTGCGATTAACTCTTTCTTAATTGAAAAAAAATTAAGAGGATATGTCTCTATTAATGTTCAATCTGGCGAAGCTTTAGATACTCATTCTTTTGCTACTTTGATTGGCGTAGGAGCAACTACTGTTAACCCTTACCTTGCTTTTGATAGCATAAATCAAAGGTATGAAAAAAAATTATTTGGACAATTCAGTTTTGATGATTGTGTGGAGCGTTATATCAAATCAGTTAATGCAGGGCTGTTAAAGATTATGTCTAAAATGGGAATTTCTGTTTTAAGTTCATATAGAGGGGGATGTAATTTTGAAACAGTTGGTTTAAGTAGAACAATTGTTGCAGATTATTTTCCTGGAGTTGTATCCAAAATCTCTGGAATAGGATTAACTGGTATAGAAAAAAAAATTAGATCTATTCACAAAGAAGCATTTGAGAGTTCAGATACAATTTTACCAATAGGAGGTATTTATAGGTATCGTAAAAATGGAGAAACACACCAATATCAAGGTAAATTAATTCATTTATTGCAAAGTGCCGTAGGCTCTAACTCTTATGAAGCCTACAAAAGATATGCTGAAGGAATATATGGTTTACCTCCAATAAATTTAAGAGACTTAATAGATTTTAGATCAAAAAAATTAAAAGGATCTATAGAAATTTCAGAAGTTGAACCAATTCAAAATATACTAAAAAGATTTGGAAGTGGAAGTATGTCTCATGGAGCATTGTCAAAAGAAGCTCATGAAACATTAGCAACTGGTATGAATAGAATTAAAGGAGCTTCTTGCAGTGGAGAAGGAGGTGAAAATGAAAGTAGATTTAAAGTATTAGATAATGGAGATAGTGCAAATTCACGTGTTAAACAAATAGCTTCAGCTAGATTTGGTGTGACAGTAAACTATTTAAATAACTGTAACGAAATTGAAATCAAAATTGCTCAAGGTGCAAAACCAGGAGAGGGTGGACAATTACCAGGATTCAAAGTAACAGAAGAAATCGCAAAACTGAGATATTCAACGCCAGGTGTAACCCTAATTTCTCCACCACCACACCATGATATTTATTCTATAGAGGATCTGGCACAACTTATATATGATTTAAAACAGATCAATCCAAAGGCAAGAATTGGAGTTAAGCTTGTAGCCTCATCAGGAGTTGGAACAATAGCTGCTGGAGTAGCAAAAGCAAAAGCTGACATAATATTAATCTCAGGACATAATGGTGGAACAGGCGCAACACCACAAACAAGTGTTAAGTATGTTGGTATTCCATGGGAGATGGGATTAACTGAAGCTAACCAAGTTTTAACTTTAAATAATTTAAGACATAAAGTTACTTTAAGAACTGATGGTGGAATTAAAACTGGTAGAGATGTGGTTATTGCTGCAATGATGGGTGCTGAGGAATATGGCGTAGCAACTACAGCTTTAGTTGCAATGGGATGCATTATGGTAAGACAATGTCATTCAAATACATGTCCTGTTGGTGTTTGTACTCAAGATGAAAAACTTAGAGAAAAATTTACAGGAACACCCGACAAAGTTGTTAATTTGTTTACTTTTATTGCTACAGAAGTGAGAGAAATATTAGCAAAACTCGGATTCAAATCTTTGAATGAAATAATTGGAAGAACAGATTTATTAAGACAAGTTAGTAAAGCTTCTCCTAATTTAGATGATTTAGATTTAAACCCTCTTTTTGTTCAGGCAGACTCAGGAAATAATAAAAGATACTGTGAAGATCAGCAAATAAACCACGTGCCAGATACATTAGACCAAGAAATTTGGCCAGAGATAGAAAAAGCATTAGATAATTCAGAAAAAGTAGAAAAAGAGTATCTTATCAAGAATACAAATAGAGCCGTAGGAACAAGAATTTCTCATCATCTTTATAAAAAATTTGGATATGAAAAACTAGATGAAAACTTTTTAGTTTTAAACTTTAAAGGATCAGCTGGACAGTCATTTGGGGCATTTTCTTCAAAAGGTTTGAAGCTTGTTCTTAAAGGAGATGCTAATGATTATGTGGGTAAAGGACTATCTGGTGCAACAATTTCAATTAAATTATCTGATGAAAGTAATTTAATATCAAGTGAAAATACAATAATAGGTAACACTGTATTATATGGCGCTACCTCAGGAAAATTGTTTGCGGCAGGTCAAGCAGGCGAAAGGTTTGCAGTTAGAAACTCTGGTGCAACTACAGTAATAGAAGGCTGTGACTCTAATGGATGTGAATATATGACTGGAGGAACAGTAGTGGTATTAGGAGAAGTAGGTGATAATTTTGCAGCTGGAATGACGGGTGGTATGGCATTTATTTATGACAAATCTGAACAATTTGAAAAGAAAGTTAATCAAGACTCAGTGATTTGGCAAAGTGTTGAAACTGATTATTGGAAAAAATTTCTTAAAAATTTACTTGCTGATCATTTTAAGGAAACTGGATCAGATTTATCAAAAAAATTGATTAATAATTATGATAAAGAGATAAATAATTTTGTTCAAGTGTGCCCTAAAGAAATGATAGATAAATTAGAAAATGCAATAAGCCTTAAGTCAAAAATTAAAAAAGTAATCTAGATAATTAATTGAAGCTCTTTTAATATTCTTTTAAGCCATTTTTTTTCTGACAAACTGTGATCACCACCTTTTATTATTAGAAGCTTTTTTTTGGCATTTTGAAAAATTTTTAAAACTTTTCTAGAATAAGATACTGGGACAACTTCATCTTTTTGACCATGAACCATCGTAATTTTTATCTTAGAATAAATTTTTTTTTTTAAAACCTTATTTTTTCTTCCATCTTTTATTAATTGGTGAGTAATTGGGTATTCATAATTTCCATGTTTTAGACGATAAATACCATTTTTAATTATTTCAGTTTTCATTTTTTTAGTAAATTTTTTCCACATTAGATTTTCTAAAAACTCTGGAGCAGAACCAATTCCTAAAAAACTATTAATTTGATTTTTAAAATTTTGGAATTGCTTAAGAGCTACCCAAGCCCCCATACTAGATCCAATAATAGTAAAATTACTTTTTTTTACATATTTTTTTATTAGAATTGATGTTTCATTACTCCATTTAGTTATATTTCCATCTGTAAATTTTCCTGATGATTTTCCATGTCCAGAGTACTCAAGTGCTAAAAAACTTAACTTATTCTTTTTGGTAAATTTTAAAAAAGCATTTGGTTTTTTACCTTCTAGATCAGACATGAAACCATGTAAAAAAACAATAAAAGAGGTATTTTTATATGTATTACAAATATATCTTATTTTCTTAGTTTTTGAGATTTGGTGATATTTGAAATTGTTCATAATCGTTTATATGTTTTATCTATTAATATATAATCATATCAAATGTCATCTAATTTAAAAGTTTTACAAGTAATACCCAAATTAGGTTATGGAGGAGCAGAAACAGGTTGTTATGATGTTGCTCACTATTTACCAGAAAATAATTGTGACTCTTTTATTGTAACTAGTGGAGGAGAATTATTAAAATTTATTGATAAAAAAAAAGTTAAAGTTATTAGATTGCCAGTTCATAGTAAAAATCCATTATTAATTATTATAAATTTTATCGCTTTAGTTGGAATTATTCTGTTTAAAAATATTTCTATTGTACACGCTAGAAGTAGGGCTCCTGCATGGGCATGTTTATTGGCAACGAAGGTTACAGGCAGAAGATTTGTTACAACTTTTCATGGCACTTACAATTTTAAAAATAGTTTCAAAAAATTTTATAATTCAGTTATGGTTAGATCGCATCTAATTATTGCTGGATCAAATTTTATTTTTTCTCATATTAAAGAAAATTATTCAAAACACCTTAGTGCTAAAAAAAAACTTATGGTAATTTTTAGAGGGATTAATGTTGATTATTTTGATCCTTCAACAAAAATTGAAAGTGAAGAAAAAAAATTATTAAAAAAATGGGAAATAGAAAAAGATAAAAAAATAATTCTTTTACCGGGAAGATTAACAGGATGGAAAGGGCAAGAAGTTTTTATAGAGGCTGTTAATTTAGTGAATATTGAACTTGGATATGAGGCTTTTTATGCTGTTATACTTGGAAGTGATCAAGGTAGAGAATTATATAAAAAAAAACTTATTAGACTTACAGAACAGTATAGATTAATAAATCAGGTAAAATTTATTGATCACTGTAAAGATATGGCTTTAGCTTACAAAGTTTCAGATATAGTGGTGTCAGCGTCAATCGAGCCAGAGGCTTTTGGAAGAGTTGCTGTAGAAGCACAATCAATGGAAAAACCAATAATTGCAAGCAATATTGGTGGTTCAAATGAAACTGTGGTTGATGAAAAAACTGGTTTTTTATTCGAAACCAACAACCCAAAATCATTGAGCCAAAAAATTTTAAAAACACTTTCTATGGATGAAGTATCATTAAAATCAATTGGTAAAGAGGGAAGAAAAAATATAATTCAAAAATTTAATGTTGAAAAAATGTGTTTTTCTACTTATTCAGAGTATAAAAGAATATTAAATTAAATGCCTATAATCACACTACCAGATGGAAACAATCTAACATTTCCTGACAAAGTTACTGGTCTAAAAGTAGCTGAAAAAATTAGCAAGTCACTTGCTAAACAAGCTATGGTTATAAGTGTAGATGGTGATTTAAAAGACTTAGATTTTCAAATTGAAAATGATTGTTCTATTAAAATTTTTACATCAAAAAATCCAGAAGGTTTAGAAACCATAAGACATGATACAGCACATATTTTAGCAATGGCAGTACAAGAATTATTTCCAGGAACACAAGTAACTATTGGGCCAGTTATTGAAAATGGTTTTTACTATGATTTTGTGAGAAAAGAGCCTTTTACTGAAGATGACTTAGAAAAAATTGAAAATAAGATGAAAGAAATTGTAGATAGAAATGAAATTACAAGAAGAGAAGTTTGGGAGAGAAAAAAAGCTATTTCACATTTTAAAGAAAAAGGAGAAGCTTACAAAGCAGAATTAATTCAAGCAATCCCAGAAACCGAAGATGTATCCATTTACTTTCATGGTGATTGGCACGATCTTTGTAGAGGTCCACATCTTTCTTCAACAGGTAAAATCGGAAAATTTTTTAAACTAACTAAAGTTTCAGGAGCTTATTGGAGAGGAGACTCTAATAATGAAATGTTACAAAGGATATATGGTACTAGCTGGGCAACCCAAAAAGACTTAGACGAATATTTAAGAAGAATTGAAGAAGCAGAAAAAAGAGACCATAGAAAATTAGGAAAAGAAATGGACTTATTTCACTTTAGAGAAGAAAGTCCGGGCTCAGTATTTTGGCATGAAAAAGGATGGGCTCTTTTTCAAAAATTAATAAATTATATGAGAAGCAGACAAGATGCTGCTGATTATAAAGAAGTAAATACTCCAGAGGTACTTGATAGGCTTTTGTGGGAAAAATCTGGGCACTGGGAAAAATATGGAGAAAATATGTATACTTCTGAAACGCCAGACGAAAAAGTCTTTGCAATTAAACCAATGAATTGCCCAGGCCATATTCAAGTTTTTAACCAAGGTCTAAAAAGCTATCGTGATCTTCCATTAAGAATTACTGAGTTTGGTAAAGTGCACAGATATGAACCATCTGGTGCATTGCATGGACTTTTAAGAGTAAGAGCTTTTACCCAAGATGATGCACATATTTTTTGTTCAGAGGATCAGATAACAACTGAGTGTTTAAATGTAACTAATTTGATTTTAGATATTTATAAAGATCTTGGTTTTGAAAATGTAATATTAAAATATGCAGATAGACCAGATGTTAGAGTCGGTGATGATGAAGTTTGGGACAAAGCAGAAGCTTCGTTACTTGCAGCAGTTAAAGCATCTAAACTGGAATATAGCATCAATAAAGGAGAGGGAGCCTTCTATGGGCCCAAAATTGAATTTGTATTAAGAGATGCTATTGGAAGAGATTGGCAATGTGGAACCTTACAGGTTGATCTTAATTTACCAGGGAGATTAGATGCTTCTTACGTTGACAATGATGGAACAAAAAAAGTTCCAGTTATGCTTCATAGAGCATTATTTGGTTCTTTAGAAAGATTTATTGGAATATTAATTGAACATTATGCAGGCAAATTTCCATTTTGGATTTCACCTTTGCAAACTGTTGTTATTCCAATTTCTGAGGAGTTTGATGAATATGCCACAGAAGTCTCTAAAAAAATTAAACAAGCTGGCATAAGTTCAAACGTTGATTTAAAAAAACATAATTTGAATTACAAAATAAGAGATCATTCATTAGCAAAAATACCTCTTTTATTAATTTGTGGTAAAAAAGAAGTTGACTCTAACTCGGTAACGATTAGAAGATTAGACTCTAACAAACAAGAAAATATGGATTTAAATTTATTCTTAAAAACTTTTTCTGCTTTAAACAAAGCATCCTCAAACTAAGTGGCAGATTTTAAACAAAATTACTTTCAAAGAAGAACAAAAGATAGAGGTCCAAGATCTAATAATAGAATCTCGTCTCCTGATGTTCAGGTCATAGCAAGTGATGGTGAAAATCTTGGTGTAATAAATACCAATGAGGCAATCTCAATGGCAAAAAATCAAGGATTAGATTTAATAGAGATAGCTGCTAATGCAAATCCTCCTGTGTGTAAAATCATGGATATGGGCAAGTTTAAATATGATGCCCAGAAGAAAGCAAATATTGCTAAGAAGAAACAAAAAATCGTTTTATTAAAAGAAATTAAAATGAGACCTGTTACGGAAACTCATGATTATGATTTTAAGGTTAAAAACGCAAAAAAATTTATAGCTAAAGGGGATAAAGTAAAATTTACTGTCAGATTCAAAGGTCGTGAACTACAACACTCTCATTTAGGAAAAGAGTTGATGGATAAGATCAAAGAGGACATGAAGGATATTGGCAAGGTAGAATTGCATCCCAAGTTTGATGGCAAGCAAATGATCATGGTAATTCAGCCTTTATAGGCCTTAATATAGGTTGTAAATTTATATCAATCTTTGTATAACACCGCAGAATTATGCCAAAATTAAAAACAAAAAGCTCAGCAAAAAAAAGATTTAAAATATCTGCAACTGGCAAAGTCTTAACTGCGCAAGCAGGTAAAAGACATGGCATGATCAAAAGAACAAATTCTCAAATAAGAAAATTAAGAGGCACGACAACGATGTCTAAACAAGACTCGAAAATTGTTAAATCGTACATGCCTTACAGTTTAAGAGGTTAATAATGGCAAGAGTTAAAAGAGGTGTAACCAGCAAAGCTAAACATAAAAAAGTTCTAAAAGCCGTCAAAGGTCAATGGGGCAGAAGAAAAAATACCATCAGAGTTGCAAAGCAAGCTATGGAAAAAGCTATGCAGTATGCTTACAGAGATAGACGAAATAAAAAAAGAGAATTTAAATCATTGTGGATACAAAGAATCAATGCTGGAGTAAGAGCTGAAGGATTAACTTATTCAAAATTTATTAATGGCCTTACTAAATGTGGAGTAGCTATCGACAGAAAAATATTAGCAGAAATAGCTTACGATAGCCCTGAAGCCTTTAAAACTATTGTTCAAAAAGCACAATCTGCTTTAAATTAATCTTCACTATTGTTTTTCGTTGGTGAAGAAATAATCTCTTAAAATGTTAGATATTAAAAAAATTAAAGATGAATATCTCTTAAAGTTAAGTGAAAATTTAGACATAAATCAAATTAATCAAATTAAAACAGATCTATTTGGTAAAAATGGATTGGTTAGTTCTCAATTTAAACAACTTGGAAAAATAGCAGAAGAAGAAAGAAAAAAATTTGCGTCTGATCTTAATCAAACCAAGGAAGAGTTGCAAAATTTAATAATAAATAAAATAAATGAAATTGAATCAAAAAAAATAAATGAAAAGTTAGAAAAAGAAAAAATTGATGTAACTCTACCTGAGAGATCATTCATAAGAGGTAAAATTCATCCTATTTCACAAACTATAGATGAAATTTCTTCAATCTTTTCAGAAATAGGTTTTAGTGTTGAAGAGGGGCCAGATATTGAAAATGAATATAATAATTTTACAGCTTTAAATACTCCTGACAATCATCCTGCAAGAGATATGCATGATACATTTTACCTTGATGATAATAAAGAAATTTTATTAAGAACTCACACATCTCCAGTTCAAATTAGAACAATGTTAAAAGATAAACCTCCATTTAAGATTATAGCGCCCGGGAGAACTTACAGATCTGATAGTGATCAGACACATGCACCAATGTTTCATCAAGTGGAAGGTTTGCATATAGATAAAAACATAAACATGGGTCACTTAAAAGGTTGTTTAAATTATTTTATTAAAGAGTTTTTTGAAGTTGAAAAAATTAAAATGAGATTTAGACCAAGTCACTTTCCATTTACTGAACCTTCAGCAGAGGTAGACATTGGTTACGAAATTAAAGATGGAAAAATAGTTATAGGAGAAGGTGACCAATGGCTTGAAATTTTAGGCTGTGGAATGGTTCATCCCAATGTTTTAAAAAATGTGAAAATTGATCCATCAAAGTATCAAGGATATGCATTTGGAATTGGGATTGATAGATTAGCAATGCTTAAGTATGGTATTAATGACTTAAGAGCTTTCTTTGATTGTGATTATAGATGGTTAAACCATTTTGGTTTTGATCCTCTAGATGTACCAACAAATTATAGAGGCTTGAGTCGATGAAAATCACATTTGATTGGTTAAAAGATCATTTAGATACAAAATTAAAAGAAGACAAACTTTTAAAACAGCTAACAAATGTTGGGTTAGAAGTTGAAAGTGTAGAAAACTTATCTGCTGGTCTTGATTTGTTCAAAGTAGCAAAAATTCTAAAGACAGAAAAACACCCAAATGCAGATCGACTTAAAGTCTGCGATGTTGATGTGGGAGAAAAAGAAATAAAAAAAGTTGTATGTGGCGCACCTAATGCAAGAGAGGGATTGATAACAATATACGCTCCTCCTGGAGCTGTTGTTCCAAAAAGTAAAGTAAAGTTAGTGATAGCTAAGATTAGAGATGTTACTTCATATGGAATGCTTTGTTCTGAGTCCGAATTAAATTTATCTGATGAAAGTGATGGAATAACAGAATTATCTTCAAAAAAATTTGAAAAGAGTATTGGAAAAAGTTATTTTTCAAAATCAAACTCTAATCTTATAGATCTGTCAATTACCCCTAACAGACCAGACTGTCTTGGTGTCAGAGGGATAGCAAGAGATCTTGTTGCTTCAGGTTTTGGAAAATTAAAAGATTTAAAAGAGAAAAAAATAAAATCAAAATTGAAACAAACTGTAAAAGTAAAAATTAATAAGGAAAAAAATCAAGGATGTGGTGCATTTGGAAGTTGCTTAATTACTAATGTAAAAAATGTTGAAAGCCCTCAATGGTTAAAAGATAAATTAGTTTCAATTGGTGAAAAACCAATTTCAGCAATAGTGGACATTACAAATTATGTCATGTTTGATATCAATCGTCCGTTACACGCTTATGATGCTGATAAAATTGAAAAAGGTATCATAGTTCGAAATTCAAAATCTGGAGAAGAATTTACAGCTTTAGATAATAAAAATTACAAACTAGAAGATGGAATGTGCGTAATTAGTGACAGTAAGGGTGTATTGGGATTAGGTGGAATTATTGGGGGCATAAGGTCTGGTACAGAATTTGATACTAAAAATATTTTATTAGAGTCAGCATATTTTGAACCTAGATCTATTAGAAACACATCAAAAAAACTAAATATAGATACAGATGCGAAGTTTAGGTTTGAAAGAGGTATTGACCCATTATCAATTGAAAATGGTTTAAATAAAGCGGCATTATTAATTAAAGAGATTTGTGGTGGAGAAATTAGTAAAATTGATACTCAAACAATTGAAACAAACAAAATTAAAAGCATTAAATTTGACACTAATTTATTTGAAAAAATAATTGGATTTAAAATTTCAACTAAAGAAATGTTTAAAATCTTAGAAGATCTTGGTTTCAAAATTAAAAAAGAAAAAAAATATTTAAAATTAACAATTCCAACATGGAGACCGGATATTTCACAAGAAATAGATATTGTTGAAGAGTTAGTAAGAATAACTGGTTATGATAAGATTGAAATTATAGATCCAGTTAAAGAAAGAACCAAATCTACTTTAACTCAGTCGCAAAAGTTATTTCATTTTTTACAAAGAGCAATCGCTTCAAAAGGTTATTTAGAGGCAATAACATGGTCATTTACTGACTCAAATTACAATGATCATTTTAAAAATAAGAATAAAGAAATTAAAATTGTAAATCCCATAAGTTCAGAATTAGGAGTTTTGAGAAGCTCAATATTTTCAAATCTAATCATGTATATGAATAAAAATTTGGACAGAGGTTTTAAAGATTTATCAATATTTGAAATAGGGCCAATTTTTACTGGCTCAAATCCAGGTGAACAAAACACTATAGTCTGTGGTCTGTCAGCGGGTAAAAGATCAAGATTGTCATGGATTGAAAAAGAGAGAAATGTTGATGTATTTGATGTTAAAAGAGATGTAGTTCAAACTTTAGTTGAGGCAGGTTACAATTCTAATAAATTTTTTATAGATAGCGAAACGCCAAATTATTATCATCCTGGCAAGTCAGGTAGATTGTTTTTAAATAGAGGTAAAGATCAAGTAGCAGCTTATTTTGGTGAAATTCATCCCAATATTATAAAAATGATAGATATTAAAACAGAGTCTTTAGTGGGTTTTGAAATTTTTCTAGATAATTTAAAATTACCAAAAAAAACATTAAATGATCAAAAAACTAAATTTGAAGTCTCAGATTATCAAAAATCTGAAAGAGACTTTGCGTTTATAGTTAATAAAGAAGTTAAAGCTCAAGATTTAATTAATGCTGTTTCAAGTGTAGATCAAAAATTAATTAGCAATATTAAAGTTTTTGATGTTTATGAAGGTGAAAACATTCCAGAAAATCAAAAATCAATAGCAATTAGCGTTACCATACAATCATCTGAAAAAACTTTGAATGACAATGATTTAGAAAAAATTAATAATTCGATAATTAAAACAGTTGAAAGTAAAACTGGCGCCAAGATACGTTCTTAAAGCAAATGAGCAATATTGATAATATTAGAAATTTTGCAATTATTGCCCATATTGATCACGGTAAATCTACAATAGCAGACAGAATAATTCATACCTGTGGAGGACTTACTGAAAGAGAAATGAAGGCACAAGTTTTAGACTCAATGGATATTGAGCGTGAAAGAGGAATTACAATTAAAGCTCAAACAGTAAAACTTAATTACAAAGCAAAAAATGGTAAAAATTATATTTTAAACATTATTGATACTCCTGGTCATGTAGATTTTAGTTATGAGGTTAGTAGATCTCTTTATGCCTGCGAAGGTTCAATCTTAATAGTTGATAGTACTCAAGGGGTAGAAGCCCAAACACTTGCAAATGTTTATCA
>Ga0209660_1001028_pt1 | contig 15329 bp, 14 predicted proteins | sample SaaInlV_100m_DNA_2_FD_184659 | JGI IMG/M metagenome (GOLD analysis project Ga0209660, IMG submission 184659) | Marine microbial communities from expanding oxygen minimum zones in the Saanich Inlet - SI072_LV_100m_DNA (SPAdes) (version 2) | ecosystem: Environmental > Aquatic > Marine > Intertidal... | reverse complement strand
GATAATCTAACTAGGATATTCACCACGAGAAACATGATGGTATCCATTACTTGATGTAGAAGAAGTTCGTGTTAAAGCAGGTTTGTATGAATCTCTAACTTTCCCACCTGAAGGGACGACTAGTTTCTGCCCTACTAAAAGATGATCGGAAACAAGTCCATTAGCAGATTTCAATTCCTGAATAGAGGTACCATATATATAAGCTATCCTAGTGAGATTATCTCCTTTCTGCACAATATACCCATCAGAATTAGCAAAAACGGAAGTTGGAGATTCAAAAGTAAGAGTTGGTGCTGGTGATTGACTCTCAGTAATACCTGGTATTTTTAGTTCCTGACCAATACTAATCAGTGAGGTTTTGGTAAGAATATTTGCTCTTAAAAGTTTATTTAAACTGATTTTGAAATTCTGTGATATTCCCCATAATGTATCACCTCTTTGAACAATATAAAGTAAGTCATCATCTTTTTGAGGGAATGATTGAACACTCTCGATCGGGATGAATTCAAGTGTATCAGGTTTTTGCGGTTCTTCTAATAATACTGGTAACGTTGGTAACGATGGTCGTTTGTATTCATCTGTATTTATAGATGAAGTATGCAATTCATCAAAATCAGCATTGAATATTGGATCGATAACGACAGGTATTTCACTATTTACGCCTAGTTGTGAAATAGTATCTTTTGGTTCAGCGACCTGTTTTGATTCTTTCCACGAAATAGATTCGCATCCTAATTGGAATAAGATTATTGAACATAGTAAATGAGCTCTGTAGCCCTTTAGTAATTGGTTTATATATATATATTTCATGAGTTTTATTATTACGTGTGCAGTGTAAAATAGATTATCCTTTATTATTAATAACTTTTAATTTATCTCCAACTTTAAGACTTCTGGCGTCTACAATACCGTTAATTCCCATAAGCTCGCTGGTAGTCATGCCATATATGAAAGCAATAGTTGATGGGTTTTCACCTTGTTGTACAATATGTACTAAAGAAGTATTTTTTGGTGTAATATCTAGTGTATTCCCTTGCAGTGTAGATACCTTTTCTATTGAAGATATTAATACAGACTTATCACTTAAAAATTCATCCTTAGTTGTATCCTTACTTATTTTTAAAATAACAATCGGAACAGCGAATAGGTGAACACCAAATACGATAGCAAATATTTTAAAAGATTTCATAATGTTACATATTCTAATCAGTGTAATATTCCTGACTGATGCCGTAATTCAGTCACAGCATTAACAAATTTATTTCCACGATCTTCATAATTTTGAAATTGATCAAAACTGGAAAATGCTGGACTGAATAATATAACACTTGGTTTACTTGCTCTCATATAAGCGGCTAAAAGCGCATTTTGTAAACCTACATAAACTTCGACAAATGTACCACTTGAGTAAAGATGCTCTTGAAGAGGTTTAGCTGTTTCACCAATCAAGTATGCACCATCAAGATAAGGGGTTATACATTCTACAAATGGTTTGATATCACCTCCCTTAAATGTGCCGCCACCAATCCAATGCACCTTGTGACCGAATCGTTTGAGTGCTGCTAATGTTGCTCCAAAGTTGGTAGCTTTTGAATCATTCCAAAAGCTAACACCATCCCACTCAGCAATTTGTTGCAATCGGTGCTTAGGTAATCTAAATTTTTTTGCAGCTTTTCGAAGTGTTTTTTCAGGAAAACCTGACAGTTCCCAGAATTTTTGGGCCATTAAATAGTTTTCCTGCTGAGGAAATTCACTAAATACTGAATCCTTTGGTATTGAAGAAATATTTAAATTATCAGTGTCAACAATCTCAGCGTATTCAGGAATTTCACATCCGATTTCACGCCCTACTTCTGCAACTGACGAACCTACCACTAATCTAGCATCTGATAATCGTTCAACCAGTCTATATTTGGCATTAAAATAATTATCCAGTGTATTATGTCTATCCAAGTGGTCTGAAGACATATTAGTCCATAAAAGAGTATCAGGTGTAAAGTGGTACATCTGTTCACATTGGAATGAACTGACTTCACAAACTGCCACAGCATCGGGATTATTTAGGTCAGGTATTAATTGAGAGAGAGGCATCCCAATATTACCAACAGCAAAAGCATCCTGTCCATTAAGTCTCATAGCTTCAGTAAGAAACTTAGTAAGTGAAGTTTTTCCGTTGGTTCCCGTAATTGCTAATATTCTTCCTTTCCAAAATATTGAAGCAAAATCCATCTCTCCGAGACAAATTAATCCATTTGATATAGCTAATTTGATCCATGGATGATCTTGAGGAAATCCAGGACTAAAAATAACGAGTTCGTGACGTGTTACGTGAAAATTATTGAAGTGATTAGAGGTTCCCTCAGCACCGGACGAATCATAATACTCTGCATCAACACTAAAGTGTTCTAGTAATCGTCCTATTGCGCGTCCGCTTATACCATGTCCAAAAACTGCTACAGGGCGGTTTAAATAAGAAAGTATTTGATCAGAATTTAGTGTCATTACCTTATTTTAAGTGTTGCAAGTCCTCCTAATGAAAAAACTAAAGACAAAATCCAGAAACGTATTACGACTTTGGTTTCGGCCCAACCATTTAATTCGAAATGATGATGTATTGGTGCACATTTGAGTATTCGTTTCCCGTTTAATTTATAATTGCCAACCTGCAGAATTACCGAAAGAGCTTCTACAACAAAGATTCCTCCAACTATGACGAGAGTGAATGGTTGTTGTACCATAAAAGCTATGGCGCCAACAAGTCCTCCTAATGCAAGTGATCCAGTATCTCCCATGAAAACTTCTGCAGGAGCGGAGTTATACCAGAGAAATGCAAGACATGCTCCTAATAAAGATGTACATATAATAGTTAATTCTCCTGCTCCAAGTACTTGCTCAATAAGAAGAGTATCTGATAAAACAAAATTTCCAGCAATATATGCCATTACACCGTACGCTAATGCAACAGTAACAGTACAACCTGTAGCTAATCCATCTAATCCATCAGTTAGATTTATTGCGTTACTAGAGCCAACCAACACAAAAAACAATAATACTCCGACACACCAGATAGGTGCCGTTTCTATTAGTACGTGCCTATAAAACGGAATCCATAATTCACGCATGTTATTTGCACTTAGCTCAGCATTTATTAAAACACATAATGCTATTAATGTTATTATAGTTTGACCTAAAATTTTTATTCGACCAGGTAGTCCTTTACTATTCTTTTTCATAACCTTTAAATAATCATCGAAGAATCCAACAATAGATAAACCAATATATACTATCAGTGCAGTTACTACGTAAGAATTTAAACGTTGACTAGACTGTTTACTTGCAGCGTAGACTTCAATACAAGTACCAGATTCAGATAGTTCGTCATTTGCATCATACTGTAGAGATCCATAAGTCTCAATCTCCCAACTGTCTGCCATACCGTCACGGTCAGAATCAAAAACAGCTTTGAATCCGCATTCAGGACATTCAGAATTAATACGGGAAATATTAAAGTTGATACTACACTCATCGCAAACATGTTGAACGTAAGCAACTTCTTGAAAGGGTTTAACCCAGAGAAAACAACTAATTAAAATGGAAACTAAAATAATTATTCCACCCATTGTTGGGGTGTTAACCTTGTTTGCATGTTTCTCTGCTAAATCAGAACCTACCTCATCTTTTGTACGGACGGATTGTTTAAAGTTTGATAGTCTTTGTATAATCCATGGAGCGATAAAGTATCCTATTAATAGCGCAGTTATTCCAGCCATTAAAGCTCTGAATGTAATATAATTAAAAAGACGTAATGGACCAAATACGTCTTCTAGATTTGAGAGATAAGTTAGCATGTCATTACTTCCTCCTCTATATCTATTTTTGTATTTGGAATTAATGCTTCGAGTTTATATGTACGACTACCTTTAAGTAGTATTGCTCCTTCAAAAGATTTAACTACTGATCTAGCCTCATCAATACTGTCAACTATTGTGATTGAAGAAGAATTTATTCCTGATTCCAATATACCTGATTTTAACTCTTCAGATTGTTCACCTATTAAAACAGCAGTATCAGAAGATAAAAACACATCAGTAGAACCAACCGCTTTATGTAAAGCTTTGGATTCAACCCCCAATTCATTCATGCAACCTAGTACAAAGAGTCTAGGCACATTTGAAAAGTAATTAGAAAAACCGATTAATGCTTCCTTCATAGATATCGGATTTGAATTATAACAATCTACGTAGAAAGTCTGACCATTCCTTGTAAGTATTTCACCTCGAAGAGAAGATGGTTTCCATTTCAATAATTGATCTTGAAGTGTTGATGGTGTTATGCCTAAACGTAAGGAAAAACCAAGAGCCATCGCTAAATTTCGAATAATTCCTGTTGAAACGACATTCGAAGGCAGGTCGAAAGTAAACTCATCGAAGTATATGCTACTAAGTGTTATAGCAGATGCTTTAGACCCAGATGCATTGACATAATCATAAAGAAGACAGTTATGATTTTCATTTGGATATCTAGCTTCACATAATACCCAATGATTTTGTGTGTTTTGATTAAATTCGTTATATTGCTTACAATCTATTGGATAAAGTGCGAAACCATTGCAATTTATGTATTGAATAAGTTTGTGCTTTTCATGCGCTATTGATTTCACATTTCCAAGACCAGAAATGTGAGCTTCCCCAACTAAAGTTACAATTGCAAAGTTAGGATTAAGTATTTTAACAAGTTCATCCATTTCTCCTAACTCACTTATTCCAACTTCAACTACTGCTGTAGAATGTATTGAGGGATCGATGCTTAATAATGTGAGTGAAATACCCAATTTATTATTTAAATTGTCTTTAGTTTTACAAACAGTCTGATCTCCAAGTAAAGTAGACAATAAATCCTTGGTGCTTGTTTTTCCACAACTACCTGTAATGCCAATTACAGTTCCATTAAACTCTCTCCGGTAGTATCTAGCTATTTCTGTTAAAGCTAGAACAGTATTTTCGACAACAAGTTGAGGGATTTCAATTGTGCTGTTCTCATTTTCAACAATTACAGCTACTGCTCCATTTCTTTTTGCATCATTAAGAAATAGATGACCATCATTGTCCGTTGTTTTGATTGCAATAAATACATCTCCTGAATTGACCTTTCTTGAATCAATACAAAAACCAGTTATATTTAAATTGTTATTGAATCCACACCATCTACCATCGGACCATTTTTCAAGTTTATCTGGATCATAACTAATCATTGATATTGACTGCCATTAAAATTGGATTTTATATGCAATAACTCTCGCGTTACTCTACGGTCATCAAATGCAATTATAGTATTATTTACTTCTTGGTATGTTTCATGGCCTTTTCCTGCTATAATTAAACAGTCATTTGGCTTCGCATCTTCAATAGCCAAACTTATTGCGCGTCTTCGATCTTTAACAAATTTTATATGATCGGGAAGTTGTACTCCATCTTTCATATGTGTAAATATGGAATCGAGCGGCTCACTTCTGGGGTTATCAGCCGTTGCCCAAACATAGTCGCAATATTCCTGCGCTGCGCTTGTCATTAAAGGCCTTTTTTTATGATCACGATCCCCACCGCAACCAAATACCAGTAGGAGCCGCCCGTCCGTAACTTCCCTCAGTACACTCAAAATATTACGCAATGCATCACTCGTATGAGCGTAGTCAACAAATACACTGAATTTTTGTCCTTCGTTAACATTCTCTAATCGTCCAGGAGAACCCTTAAAATACGATAATTGTGATGCCATTTCAAACACATTAAAGCCTTCGACCCAACCTACTGCAAGTGACGCAAGAACATTTTGGACATTAAATCTACCAATCATTGGAGAGTTAATTTCAATAACTCCGTCTGGGTACTCTAATTCGAATAATGTGCTAGTAGATTTATATTGTATATGTCTGGCTCTGAAATGAGAATCTTGATCCTCTCCAAATCCTATTTTATTTGTACCTTCTGGAATTTCAGAAAAGAGGCGTTTCCCATAATCATCATCTAGATTTATTATGGCGTTTTTTGGTCTAGGGTTAGAAATTCCAGTTATAAAGTTTTTCTTAACGTTATAATACTCCTCCATATCAGAATGAAAATCCAAATGCTCTGGTGTAAGATTAAGAAAAACAGCTGTTTTAAAATTTAAGTTACTAGTTCTTTGTTGGCAAATACCATGTGAACTAACTTCCATTACTGCTCTTGTGCAACCTGTAGAAATAGCGGATTTAAGTAATTCGCATAAATCATGTGCTTCAGGTGTAGTACGTGTTGAAGGAATAACTCTGGTTCCTAAATCGTAGTTTACTGTACCAATTACGGCAGTTTTTTCGCTTGGTTGATTAGAACTAAAAAGGTGCTTTGTTAATATGCTTACTGTTGTTTTTCCATTAGTTCCAGTTACTCCAATCAACTGAATTTCTTGATCTGGATTATTACTAAAATTAGTAGATGCTGATGACAATACTGATCGTACATCCCTGACTTGCACAAAAGGAACAGGATAGTGATTAGACAGAGGTATTTCAGTGACAACTCCTATTGCACCTCTATCAATTGCTTCTTCTATGTAAAAAGCTCCGTTAGTATTTTGTCCTTCAATTGCAAAAAACAGACAGCCTTTAATAGCTTTTCTACTATCGATACACAAACTACTGACTTTAGTAATTAAATTGCCTCTTGAGGACAGAATCTTATCCTGAGATATTAGATCACAAAGAGTAGCAATAGATTTAGTTTCCCGCTTTGAGCAGGAAGAATTCTGGTGTAATACTTCTGTTTCTTTATGAGTTACCATGTTCTGGAATTACTCATCCTAGGAGAATTTCCTTTTGAAGCTAAACGACCATTATCTTGCCCAGGTCGTATTCCCATGTGTTTAACAAGCTCTGAAGCAATATTCCGGAATACGGGGGCCGCTACACGTCCCCCGTACCCCGGTCCATCGAGTTTGGGTTCATCCACAAAAACACTAATAACTACCCGCGGTCGCTGAGTAGGAAAAAATCCAGAAAATGATCCTGTATGCTTTTCACTTGTATACGAACCATTAACAATTTTACGAGTTGTGCCAGTTTTACCAGATATGCTAAATCCCTCCAAAGAAGCTCGACCAGCTGTTCCTTCAGGTGTTACTACACCCGTTAACATTTCTCCAATTTTTTTTGATGTATCAACGGATACTACCCGTCGTTTTGCCTTAGGTCGAAAAGATATAATTGATTTGCCCTTAGAATCTGTAATTTGACGTATGACTTGGGGTTGCATTAGTATTCCATAATTTGCTACCGTTGCCATAGCATTATGAATTTGAATAGGCGTTGCACCAACAGCATATCCTATTGGAAATCGCGTTATAGTTAGACTGTCCCATTTTTCTACTGGATGAACAATACCACTCACCTCTCCAGTTAAACCAATACCTGTCTTTTGACCATATCCGAAGGCACGTGCGTATTCATAAAGTGACTTTTCTCCAAGTCTTATTCCAATGCATGCGGCACCTCGATTGCTAGATTTTTTAAGTATTCCTCCTAATGTTAGTTCTCCATAATTCCTATGATCTGAAGGAAGCTTTAACGTACGACCTCTATAACTTACGCTGCGTATATTACAATCAAATCTATTTTCAACAGTTACAATTTTTTCATTTAAAGCAGCGCTTATAGGTATTAATTTGAATGTTGAACCAGGTTCCATTACATCGGTAATAGCGCGATTACGCATAGTTGCAATTGCTGCCTTCCCTGAACTGTTTAAATCAAAATTAGGATAATTGGACATTGCGAGGATATATCCAGTGTTAGGTTCGCTGACAATTATAGTCGCACTATTAGGACTATATATTTCGCCAATTTCATTAATCTGCTCTTCAACTAAATTCTGAATAAACAGATCTAAGGTAAGTTGTACATTCAATCCATCCTGAGGGGATACATTTTGTGTCTCAAATTGCAAAAGTTCTCTACGTTTCCCATCTCGTTCTGTTTCTTTCCAACCATCCTGACCACTAAGATAGTAATCCATATAACGTTCAACACCAGTTACCGGCGTTCCATCCTTTTGTAAAAAACCCAAAACATGTGATGCAAGATGCCCACCGGGATACATCCTGGTATAATTCCGATTCCCATATACACCAGGTATTTTCAGCTTCTTAACATTTTCGTATACATCTTCACCAATACTATCTGCTAATTTAACCCATCTAATAGGTTTAATTTTCCTACCATTATCTCCATTTATAATTCGAGTTTTCTTGCTAGCTTTTTCTTTGATTATATTCGCATCAACTCCGATCAAAGCAGCGAGTTCAATAATCATGGGGTAATCCTCTTCTTCAATTAATTGAGGATCAACTCCCAGTTCTATTCTTGGTTGTGTAACCGCTAATGAATTACCTCTTGAATCAAGAATATTCCCTCTTCTAGCAGACAGTGTTAAAGATGACTTCCTGTTCCCATTAGCTATTTTAGAATATTCTTCATGCTTGACTGCCTGCAGATAGACAAGTCGCCCCATCAAACCTGAAAACATCAAGCTAATGGATAACAGTACAGTCCAGTAACGAATTGATGAAATGAATGCGCTGCTCATAATAGGGGCTAGATAGATTGGGGGCAATTATCTGGGGGTGCTGGAAACAAGTTGCTGAGGATCACCATATGAATCTGGAACCCATATGATTTGCTCCTGTAATGAGGGTCGAACTGTTGCAGGTATCCCAGCCTTCAGAACCTCAGGGGTGTGAGATTCCGCAATCTTTGCACCTATATCTTGAAGGCGACGATCAACCTTCTTTTGTTCAAGCTCAACCTGACTTATTCGGTCTGCACTTTGAGAAATTTTTGTTCGCATCCAAACGACGCTCATTCCACCAAATCCAGCAACGACCAGAATAACCAGTGAAAGAGCAACAGTAATCGGGTTCATTGACACTTGCTTAGTTATTTTCATGCCATCAAACCTTGCTTTTTTATCACACGTAATTTTGCAGAGCGAGATCTTGGATTTATAGAAACCTCCTTCGCTCCTGCAGTGATCGGTTTGCGACTTAACATTGTTGCGACAACTTTTCTTTCTTGTTGGGATCTAGAATCGTAACGGTGTTCAGGTTTGCCTGCTAATCGGCGAAAGTAGCGTTTTACGATCCGATCCTCAAGTGAATGAAAACTTATCACAGCCAGTACTCCATCTGGAGCTAGTTTATCAAAGGCCAATGGAAGTGCTTGCTTAAGGCATTCCAATTCACGATTTACTGCTATGCGAATTCCCTGGAAAGTTTGCGTTGCAGGATGAATTCTGCGACGTCCTGATGCTTGCCGAAAAGCATGGCGTTCCACTAGTGCAGCAAAAGAAGCTGTTCGCTGTAAGACTCCACTACCGCGTGCGTCAACAATAGCCCTGGCAACCGCTCTCCAACGGGGTTCCTCGCCGAAGTCCCTCAGGGCTGTCTCAATTTCCCTGAGAGACTTAGTTTCGAGAAACTCCGCTGCGGTTTGCCCTTGCTGCGGGTTCATCCTCATGTCCATTGGTGCATCCTCCCTAAAGGAGAATCCCCGGGTAACCTCGTCCAGTTGAAAGGACGAGACACCCAGGTCCATCAAGACGCCAGTAAATCCAGAATTCTGGATATTGCCCAAATCAGAAAAGTTACGTGTCTCAAAACGAAACCTTTCTGGAAAAGTTTCAACAAATGATTGCGCGCGTTCTTTGGCCATTGGATCCTGATCAATAGCGATTACTTTTGAATCAGGGATTCGCTCCAACAATGCCCTCGCATGCCCACCGCCCCCGAAAGTCAAATCAAGGTAGGACGGAGATGGAGCAGTCCCAAAAAAGTCAATCACTTCTTCCAACAGGACAGGCACATGCCCGGTCATCTTAACTCTCCTTCCTTCTTCCAGGGTTCCGCAATACATTGATTCAAATTCTAATAATCTTCTTAATCCTGCCCCGTCATCATCAGAGTCCCAACTTACCTAGATTGGAAAGAATAGACGCAGCATCCTTGCTCCTGGAATCCTCGTATGTTTTGGGATTCCAGAGTGTAAATGTGTTTAAATCCCCGGTCAGGACCGCCTTCGTCTTTATTTCTGCATGATTGCGTAGACGTTGCGATAGAACGATCCGACCCTGCTTGTCGCATTCGAATTGATCGGCAGCGGCAAAAACCTCCATTAGTGCTCGATGACCATCCAAGTCTGATAGTTTTGCCTTCGCGGCTACTTCTTCCTGCAGCTGACTCACTCGCCAAGGTGGCAGAACTCGTATTGTTCCCCCAGGAATAGGCAATCCGAGATAAGTCTCCTCCGCTCCCTTCAATCGCCATTGTGAAGGTATAGTGACACGCCCCTTCCCATCCACCGAATGGGTGAACTCCCCGACAAAAAACGGTCTGGTCTGTGTATCGTTCATGCGAATCAACTATTTCTACCACTTCCACCCAAAGTGGCCCATTTTGCCCCACTGTCAACCAATTATATTAATTTGATGTAGAAAAAAAATAGAGGTCCTCGCATTTCCCAAATGACAAATCCCCAGCTCTATCACTGAGATAGGAGGATTTCTTTCTTGCCAGATCTGTGTAAATCCTGAAAAAAACAAAAATTAAATGAGCCCAATGCGTGGTTACCCACCCTGCCCCACTTGGCTTTTAATACTAAATTCGTCCCAATGAAATTACCCCGGAAACGGTTGGACCTTCTAATGGTTGAAAAGGGCATGTGTAATTCACGCACACTGGCACAAGCACTCATCCTTGCTGGAAAGGTTCGAGTGGGTACAGAAATAAAAGACAAACCAGGACAAACTCTACCGGTTGATATTCAATTGATCTTGGAATCCCCACCGCAATTCGTCAGTCGCGGTGGAGAAAAGCTGGAAGGATTTCTAGAAAAGCACCCATTTAAAACAGCGGGGCTAAATGGACTGGACTTGGGTGCATCAACAGGCGGGTTTACAGACTGCCTCCTTCAACGAGGAGTTGCTTCCATGACATGTGTAGACGTAGGACATGGCCAAATGCATCAGAAACTCAGGGAGGATGCTCGGGTAACTAACCTTGAGAAAGTTAATGCCCGCAATCTATTGCAGAAGGATTTACCTCGTGCGAAGTATGAAATAGTAGTTCTAGACCTATCATTTATTTCATTGAGGAAGGTTATACCTGTTGCATGGCAACTTCTTGATCAAGGAGGTCACCTTATTGCCCTAGTAAAACCCCAGTTTGAGGCGACCAAGAAAGAAGCTGACAAAAGCCGAGGCGTAATATGCGACTCCACCATACACGACAGAATTATTAATGAGCTCAAGGAATTCATCGTCGCGGAACTTCCGGACTCGTATCTTTTTGGCATCGAGGAATCGTCCATCAAGGGAGCTAAGGGCAATAAGGAATTCTTATTGGGATTACGAAGAGTTCAGTTAAAATAAAACACTGACAAATGCAACTCGCTCAGGGATGATATTATAAATTCTATTTTGAAAATAGTATCGGGCCATGACAGAAATCCGAACCATTACATTTGCGGTAAACAATGCCAAGCCAGGTGCGGCAGAACTTGCGGATCGATTGGAAATATTAGCACGTAAAGCGGGTGTGGACACTCACGTTACTATCCATTACCCCATCGAAAACGAAAGCCTAGAGGGCTTGGATGCCTGCTGCGTGATAGGGGGGGACGGTACGTTACTCGGCGTTGTCCCCAAGGCAGTCCAATTCGGAGTACCAATTCTAGGTATTCGAATGGGTAATCTGGGTTTTCTCGCAACCTTCTCCCCTCAGGAGGCCTTAGATAAATTCGTTCCACTACTAAAAGGAGACTATAAAATCGAAAATCGGAATCTGCTCCAATGTGAATGTGCTGGAAGTGAACCTGCAGTAGCACTTAATGATATCGTGATTAAAGGAGAAGATGCATCCCGCCTTGTATCTCTAGCCGTCAGCGCGGATGGTGAACTTGTTTCCGAATATTTCTGCGATGGTCTCATTTTTTCCTCTCCCACGGGTTCCACAGCCTATAACCTTTCGGCGGGTGGTCCCCTAGTTCATCCGAAGGCTGGTGTTGTGGCAATGACCCCAATCTGCCCTCATACCCTAAGCAATAGAAGTGTGGTCTTTCCTGACAACACAAGGCTTGAAGTAAAATGGGATCAGTCGGCTACTCATCCACAAGTCAAAATAGACGGCTATCAAACCCTGCGCCCATCAGGTGATGGTAAAATTCCTATCGTAATTAGCCCTTCGCAAAAAAAGATTTCTCTTCTTCAAAGTAGGGGTCATTCGCACTTCTCTGTCGTTAGAAACAAGCTCAACTGGAGATAATGCAACTGTTATAGTTGACCAGATATATTGACAGAGCGACCTTTCATCCTTTTTTTCTGCAACCCTTTTACGCAAACTAGTCATGATATCTTTTATAAACCGAATTCTTGAAAAAGGTGGCAGTTGGATAATGTCTATTCTGCTTGCAGTGATTGTTGTCGCCTTTGTGTTTACAATAGGGGCGGCACCTGGTCTCACACAGAAAGAGAAAGGACTAGGGGAAACAGATTATTACGGTGTGGACTTCTCACCGAACAGCAAGGAACGACGTGATCTGGCTGAACGAGCAGAAATTCAGGCCACCATGCAAATGGGGCAGTTTCTCAATAATCCTCAGTTTAGTCGTTTTGTACCACAGCTTATTGGACAGCAAACACAAAGGAACGCCTTAGAAAACTTACCTCTGTCCCAGCTTGCTGAAAAACTTAGCGTACCAGAAGCATCATTGGACGAGATGCATAAATTCATTAAAGAGCAAAGCCTGTTTCAGGATACCCCAGCTGGTTTGCCGCAGGGCCAACCAGGAAAATACAGTCAGGAAAAATTCGATGATTTCCTAGATAGATTGAAAGCCAATGACTCTGAACTTCAGTTCCAAGAAGCCATAAAAGAAGCCATACTTGTGGGGAAACTCCAAGACATTCTAAATGGTCCAGGAACAGCACTACCTTTCGAAGCTGTGGCCAAGGTTCGCAGTGACAAAACCCAGTGGGCGATGGAACTAATCACATTGGAAAGAAAGAAGGGTTCAACTCAGCCAGCCAATCCGGATGAAGAGGAACTAAAAGCACTTTATATTGAAACCAAGTCAGAATACGCAACCGAGGAAAAACGCAAAGTATCCTATCTTGTTTTTGAAGCTGAGTACAGTCATCCATCCAATGAGCAGCTTTCTGAATACTATAAAAAACACAGTGCTCGTTTTATTCCTGTGGAAGAAAAAAGTGAAAAGGATCAAATTGATCCGAAAAAGCCCGAAGAGGAACAAAATAAAAAGGAAGCCATACCAGCATACAAAAGTTTGGCGTATGAAATTAAACAGGATATTCTAGATGACTTCATTCGTGATCGCGGGCTGAAAAAGATAGGACTGAAGGTTGCGGGAACCAAAGCAGAAGAACTGCTCGATAAAATATATAATGATGCCAAGTTTCTGAATAAAATTCAAACTGAAGAAATCATAACCAAACAAGGCATACTACAATTCTCCCATTTAGAACCCTATGGAATTGCAGCATTCCCAAAGAAACAGTTCATAAAGGATATCAATGCCCCGTTTTTTGATCACAGTCCGAGCGACCAAGAAAATAAACAAGTGGAAAAGCTGCTAAAGCAGGCGTTCTCACTTTCCGAAGATCGCTTCTATACGGAGCCCCAACTTATAGGCGATAAATATATAATATTAATACTTGAGAAAGTACATGAGTCTAAATCACCAGAATTTGAGAAACTCAAGAAAGATGCAGGCCAGTATAAAAAATTAGTTTCAGTTTGGCAGGAGCAGACCGAGGAAAAGGAATTGAGTGAAATGCGTGAAAAGGCAGAAAATGATATTAAGACGAGTCTCTCTGAAGGGAAGTCATTCGAGAATAGTGCCAAAATGAAACTAACAGAAGAATGGTCATTATCTTACAGCAAGTATGTGGATTTCACTTCCAACAAGCTCCCCGAAGGGTTGCCTGTCAAAATCTTTGATGCGGCAAAGATACTGGCAAAGGGCGAAAGCTCAGCGATGGAAGTCATAGACGGGAAGGGTTATATGGTTTCATACTTTGAAAAGAAAGTTCCCAACTATAATTCAAACCACAATGATGTGGGAAGTGAGCTCGAAAGATTGCAATCATCCAGTCGTTCGTCACTAACTCAAGAGATGGTCACCCGGGGTCAAGCAGCCATGAAGGTAAATATCTTTGAACAGACAGCAAATTAAGAAGAGGATACATTGGAAGTAAATTCCAATATAAGGTAAAACTCAGCCAAATACGTGTTTCAGGGATGGCTCTGCAAAAAAATCTAAGTTCACTGCACGTGAATTGGAAAGTTCTTTTCGAAACCACTTACGTTGCTTACGCACCAATTGCCATGTATGGAGATTGATTGTTTCATCCAGTTCAGACTCCAGAGTGCCATTAATAAAGGCTATTGTTTCACGATATCCAATAGAGGCTGAAGCAGATTTATTGTCTAATAATCCAAGAGTTATCAATTCTCTAACTTCCTCCACTAGCCCGGCATTCAACATTTCACGAGTTCGCTGCTCAATCCGCTTCCTTAAAGTATTATCCTCCCGCTGAATGACGCAAAGTCGTTTCTCAATTCCAGCATAGGGTTCGGGAAGAGTTGCTAGGTTAGCACGAAGTTGAAGAACTGAATCCCCTGATTGTAAACAACGTTCCAATGCCCTGATAACACGGCGGGGGTTTTGAATATCTAAACCACCCACGCCATTTGGGTTTAGCTCTTGAAGCCTTGCTACAACACTAGCCAACCCAGAATTTTCGTATAATGAGTTTACCACAGAGCGGGTCTCTCTTGAAATGACAATATCATCAATAATCGGTTCCAGAAATGATTTTAGATAAAAACCACTACCACCAGTCACCAATACCGATTTGCCACGATTATGAATATCCTCAACGGCAGCCGAGGCAAGCAACGAGAAATCATGAACACTGACCCCACGATTTACAGGAAATACTCCAATCCCATGATGTACAACGGCTGATAATTCATCGGATGTAGGCTTGGCTGTTCCAATATCCATTCCCTCATATATTTGTAATGAATCACAGGAAATAATCTCCGCATCCAACTCCATTGCCAAACGCAGAGATAAAGCAGTCTTCCCCGAAGCAGTAGGACCTGTGAGGAAATAAAGAGTAGGACTCATCACAATCAACTATCATTCAGTTATCGAATTTGAGCAAAAAGGCAAAAATGCAGATTAAGGATTAAGTGGAATTATCACAAAATAACGAAAGAAG
>Ga0209660_1001027_pt1 | contig 15332 bp, 15 predicted proteins | sample SaaInlV_100m_DNA_2_FD_184659 | JGI IMG/M metagenome (GOLD analysis project Ga0209660, IMG submission 184659) | Marine microbial communities from expanding oxygen minimum zones in the Saanich Inlet - SI072_LV_100m_DNA (SPAdes) (version 2) | ecosystem: Environmental > Aquatic > Marine > Intertidal... | reverse complement strand
CAAAAATTATTAAAGAAAAACAAAAAGATTCTATAATAGTTATGGCAGGTGCTGCTGGAATGTTTCCAGAAAATAAAAAATTTTGGAAATATGCTCTACCAAAAATAAAAGACAATTTTGATATTGCAAATATTCATCACATAAGTACTCCTGATGGAAAATGTGATAAAGAGTTTTGGGTTGATGAATTTGCCTCTCTTCTAAAGACTACAAATATTAATAAACCTATTTGGGTTACAGAGGCCATGACCTGTGGACCACCAGTTAAAGCATATATAAATGCTTTTTTAAAAGGAGCAGAGGTTATTGTTGATGTTGGTGTAAATGCACCAGGTAAGAAGTTGAGCAAAAAAGGAAGAAAAAAATTAAATGAATTTATTTCCAATTATGATGGTTTTTTATCTTTAAAACGTGTCTCAAAAACAGAAGTAGAATTTCAATATAAAGACGGTTCTACTAAAGCTTTTAAACTTAATTAGCTCTAATCGTTGGAAGACTATAAAAATCAGCTGTATCGATTTTAGAAGAATACTCTCTTTTCATGTTCCATCTCTTTTGAACACCAGCACTTGCAACACTTAAAGTAGATCTTCCATATCTATGATTAGTATTATCAATAGATCTCATTAAACTGTTTATTTTTTCATCTTTTTCAGATGAAAACAGGTTAGTTTTGTCATTGGCATTTGAAAGTCCTGTAAGCATGACACCTGCTTTTTGATACTGATAACCATTTTTGAAAATTGTTTTCAAAATTTTTACTGCAGTTTTAACTATTTCAATACTGTTATTTGTTGCAATTGGAAAATCAATAGTCTTTGCATTTGAATAGTAACCATAGTTTCTTTGAAATGGACTAGTTCTAACAAATACAGTAATTGCTTTTGCAACTAACGACTCTGATCTAATTTTTTCAGATGCATTTAAACAATAATTTGCAACAGCTTCTTTTAATTCTTGAAATCTTTCCACTCTCTTTCCAAATGATCTTGAAACAACACAACTCTTTCTTTTTGAGGTAGTGGTTTCTAAATTAATACAAGGAATACCTTTAAGTTCCATTGCAGTTCTTGAGCTTAAAACATTGGAAGACTTCTTAATCCAACTGTTAGATTTATTTTTAAGTTGCTTAGCATTATAAATTCCATGTTTTTGGTAGAACTTAGTTAGCTGCCTACCAACACCCCACACATCATTAATTTCAACTTTCTCAAGCACAGGATCTAAATTATCAATTCCAATTAAATTAGTTACACCTGATTGTTTTTTCTTTGCAATATGATTTGCAATTTTACTTAGAGTTTTAGTTTTAGCAATTCCTATACTAGTTGGAATACCAGTCCATTGTAAAACTGTATCTCTAATTTCTTTTCCAACTTTTTCTATATCTTGATCTGGAAAATTAGATAAATCCAAAAAAGCTTCATCAATAGAGTAAACTTCTATCTCTGCATTAAATCTTTTAAGAGTTCTCATTACTCTTCTAGATAAATCACCATACAAAGAATAATTAGATGAAAAAACTTCTACTTTATTTTTAATAATAATATCTTTTGCTTTAAAATAAGGTTCACCCATTTTAATTCCTAAAGCTTTTGCTTCATTAGATCTTGAAATGATGCAGCCATCGTTATTAGATAAAACCACAACAGGTTTTCTTCTTATTTTAGGATTGAATAACCTTTCACAAGAAACGTAAAAAGAATTACAATCAACTAATGCTATTTTTTTAGTACGTAGAATGGATGACATAAGTTACAACTCCCCAGATAAAAATATCTTGTTCTTCGTTAATTAAAATTCTATCAGTAAATTCTTTAGATCCTGAGGTTAAAAATTTCTTATCTCTTTCTTGAACTAAGCTTTTAACCACAAGTTCATCATAAACATTAGCAATCACTGTTGAAAAGTTTTTTGGTTTCAAACTTTTATCGACAACCAATAAATCTCCATCATTAATTCCAACATCGACCATTGATTTACCTTGCACTCTGATAATGAAAGTGGCTGGAACATTTTTTATTAAATGCATGTTAAGATCGATATCTTCTTCGATATAATCAGTAGCAGGAGATGGAAAACCAGCACCAGCTTTATGTAGATAATAAGGGATTGTTAGTTTCATGTTCTTGTTTTGTTCTACTTTATAGACCAGTTATACAATACACGCAAGAGGTTGTATTTTGAGTCTGTAACTGAATCAAAAGTGAATCAAAACGTGAACATCCAAAACCACATTTTGTACTATTGTGGATAACTCCAACCACTAGTAGTTTAAATTTAAGAAAATAGATTAATGATTTGTATTAAAGCCGAAATACCAGAAGAGTTAAACGATATAGAGGATGAGTTAAAAGCTATTTATCATAGCAAAGATACAGTTTGTTTTTATATATTTAAAACAAGAGAATTGAGAAATGAATTTATAGAAAAAACTAAAGGGATGAATAAAGATAGTAGAGAGCAAATTTATAAAGAGTATTAATTAAATTAGGATAGGGGAGTTATATGAAATTAAATTGTCACTGTGGAGCTATCGAAGCTGAAATTAATGTTCCAATTAATGAATTAGCAAAAATTGTTAAATGTAATTGCTCTATCTGTAAAAGAAAAAATGCAACTATGGGAATGGTTAAGAATGAAGATTTTAAAGTTACTAAAGGAGAAGATAAGTTAAGTCTTTATCAATATCATACAAAAGTTGCTAACCACTACTTTTGTAAAGAGTGTGGAATTTATACTCATCACAATCCAAGAAGTGCACCTACAATGACAGGTTTTAATTTAGGCTGTGTGGATGAAGTTAAAGTAGAAGATTTAAAAGATGTAGCTTTCTTTGATGGTCTAAATCATCCAATGGATCAAAAAAAATAAAAGTTCAATGAAATTAACTTCTGAATGTTTTAATAAAGTTAAAAAAGATTGTTTTAAATTTATTAAATCACAGGAAACCCCAACAGAAAAGTTTGGTAACAAAGATGTAATGCTTAAGACTTTTTTAATTCCAATGTGTTTTTGGATTGCAAAAAAAGCAAATAATAAAAAACCTTACTTTGTTGGTTTGGCAGGTGGGCAGGGAACTGGTAAAACAACTACAAGTTCAATTGTAAAAATTATACTCGAAAAATATTTTAAACTTAAAGTATTTAAAATTTCCATTGATGATTTTTATAAAACTCGAAAAGAAAGATTAAATTTATCAAAAAAAGTTCATCCGATGCTAATGACAAGAGGAGTACCCGGAACCCATAATGCACAAATGATGTTAAACTTTTTTAAAAAAGCAAAAAGTAAGAATTTTAAGAAAATAGAATTACCAAATTTTAATAAAGCAGTGGATGACAGATCTCCTAAAAAGAATTGGTATAAAATAAAAGAAAAACCTGATGTTATAATATTTGAAGGTTGGTGCGTAGGGGCTAAAGCAGAAATGAACAAAACTCTTAAAAAATCAATTAATTCACTTGAAAAAGTTAATGATCAAAAACTTATTTGGAGAAAATATGTTAACCAAGAGTTAAAGACAAAATATAAGAAATTATATTCTCAACTAAATTGTATGATTTATTTAAAAGCAAAAAATTTTAGTTTGCTACAAAAATGGAGATTAAAGCAAGAGCATAAACTTTGGCTTAAAACCAAAAAATCTTCTAGTCATAAGATAATGAGTAAAGGGGATGTAATAAACTTTATGCAAACTTACCAAAGAATTACTGAAAATATGTTCAAAAAAATGCCTAAATATGCGTCTATTATTTTGAATTTAAATAGTAACCATCAAATTAAATCTGCGGTATATAAAGCAAAATGAAAAAAATATTAATACTAGTTAGTTTAACAGTCTTTAGCTTTAGTAACGTTTTTGCAGTTACTTTATATGATGCTTTAAATCAAACTTATCAAAATAATATTCAACTGAATGCTGAAAGAGAAAATATAAAAGCATCAGAAGAAGATATTAACATTTCAAAAGCTGATTACAAACCTACACTTACTTTAAGTGGTTCTAAAAGTTTAGAGAATACAAATAAACTTACCAACCAAAGCGGAGGGGATGCCACAATAAGTGATATAGATCCGTTTACCACATCAATAAAATTAGAACAAACAATCTTAGATTATGGAAGAGGCTTAAAACTTGAAAAGAATATAACAGCATTAGATTTAGCTAAAGCAAAATTGATTAAAAAAGAACAAGATGTTCTTCATAGTGCAATTGATGCTTATTCAAATTTAATCTTAGCGAGAGAAAAACAAAATATTAATAGAAAAAATTTAAATCTTTTAAAAAGACAAGTTGAAAATGATAAAATTAGATTAGACCGTGGACAAATTACAATTACCGATTTAGCACAGTCAGAATCTTCATTTGCTGGTGCTCAAGCTCAATTCACCCAAGCAAAAAGTGATTTGCTAATTGCTAAATTAACTTATGAAAATATAATTGGAAAGATGGGTGATCCTAATCAACTAAAGAAAAACTCAAAATCAATTGTAAGTATTCCAAATACTTTAAGTGAAGCAATTAATTTATCTAAACAAAATAACCCAGATATCAAAATAGCAAAATTTGATTTAGAACAATCAGAAAAAGATTTAGCAATTTCTGAATCAGATTTAAAACCAACAGCATCTTTATCTTTAGAAAGATCCTATACTGATGATGTTAGTTCAACAATTGACCAAAAAGAAAAAGATGTATTAAAAGCTACTGTAAGTTGGCCTTTTTATACAGGTGGAAAAACAAAATCTACTATTAATAAAAAATCTAATTTAACTACTAGAAAAAGATTATTATTAGATGATGCTGTTAGAACCAATGAAACTCATGTTGCAAGTTCATGGTCAAGTCTAGAGTCCTCTAAAGGTTTTTTAAATTCAGTAAAAGCTCAAGTAAGAGCAGCTCAAATAGCAAACGATGGAATTGCTGCGGAGTACGAAAGAGGCTCAAGAACAACTCTTGATGTTATTCAATCAAATGCTTTATTGCTTTCTGCTCAGCTTTCTTTAGCAAGTTCTGAGAAAAATTATCTTATGGCCCAGTATAACCTGCTAAAAGCAGTTGGGCTTTTAAATAGTCAATATCTAAAACTTCAGTAATTATTTGCTTTTTTAGTCTAAAAAATTAATATATTGATAATGAGAACAAAATGTGTACATTTAAATCATGATTCGAGTGTTAAAAAAATTAAAAAAAGAGGCTAAAAATGACTAAAAATAACTTAAAAGTAGTTAAAACTACTAAAGCGCAACAAGCAGAAGGCAACGAAAAAAATAAAGCATTAGATGCGGCGATAGCACAAATTACTGATAATTTTGGAAAAGGTTCAGTAATGAAACTTGGCCAAAGAAAAGCAATGGATGTTGAGTCAATATCGACAGGCTCTTTAAGCTTAGACTTAGCGCTTGGAATAGGAGGCTTACCGAAAGGAAGAGTTGTTGAAGTTTATGGGCCTGAATCTTCAGGGAAAACAACATTAGCATTACAAGTTGTTGCAGAAGCACAAAAAGCTGGTGGAATATGTGCATTTGTTGATGCAGAGCATGCATTAGACCCAGTTTATGCAAAAAAACTTGGTGTAGATACTGAGGAATTATTAATTTCACAACCAGATACGGGTGAACAAGCTTTAGAAATAGCTGACACATTAGTTAAATCAGGATCAGTTTCTGTAATTGTTGTTGATTCAGTTGCTGCATTAACTCCTAGAGCAGAAATTGAAGGAGAAATGGGAGACCATCATGTGGGTTTACAATCAAGATTAATGAGTCAGGCTTTGAGAAAATTAACAGGCTCAATTTCAAGTACAAATACTATGATGATTTTTATTAATCAAATTAGAATGAAAATTGGAGTAATGTTTGGAAGTCCAGAAACTACCTCAGGTGGAAATGCGCTTAAATTTTATTCATCTGTAAGAATGGATATTAGAAGAATTGGTGCAATTAAAAATGGTGATGAGATTATAGGTAACTCTACAAGAGTTAAAGTAGTTAAAAATAAAGTAGCCCCACCATTTAAAGTAGTTGAGTTTGATCTAATGTATGGAAAAGGTATTAGCAAAGTTGGTGAGCTGGTTGATCTTGGAGCAAAAGCTGGAATAGTTGAAAAGTCTGGTGCTTGGTATGCTTATAAAGGTGAAAAGATAGGTCAAGGTAGAGAAAATGCTAAAATTTATTTAGAAGAAAACTCTAATATTGCTGCAGAAATAGAAATGGCAATAAGAGAAAAAGCAGGAGTAATTTCAAAAAAAATTGAAGGAAACCCTTTAGATCCAGAAAAAGCTGCAAAAGATCAAATTGAAAATCCAAAAGTAGAAACTAAAGAGGAAGTAGTTCCTACTAAAAAAAATTAGTTAAAAGGTCATCTTTAATTATTAAAAGGCGCTTAGTTTAAGCGCCTTTTTTCCCTTACTGTTATCTAGACATAGAATAAAAAAGCTGTATTTTAAAAATATGGGTGACAAATCTTTAAATGAAATAAGAAATACATTCTTAAAATATTTTGAAAAGAATGATCACAAGATTGTAGAGTCTAGCAATTTAGTTCCCAATAACGATCCAACTTTAATGTTTGCAAACTCAGGAATGGTTCAGTTTAAAAATGTATTTACTGGTTTAGAAAAAAGAGATTACCAAAGAGCCACTACTTCACAAAAGTGTGTAAGAGCAGGTGGAAAGCATAATGATTTAGAGAATGTCGGTTACACACCAAGGCACCATACTTTCTTTGAAATGTTAGGTAATTTTTCATTTGGAGATTATTTTAAAGAACAAGCAATCCATTATGCTTGGAATTTAATCACTAAAGATTTTGGCATAGATAAAAACAGGCTTTATGTAACCGTTTATCATGAAGATGATGAAGCCTTCAATTTTTGGAAGAAAATAGCTGGTTTTAGTGATGATAAGATAATTAGAATAGCAACATCTGACAATTTTTGGTCAATGGGTGAAACGGGTCCTTGTGGACCATGTTCAGAGATTTTTTATGATCATGGTGATCATTTAGCTGGTGGTTTACCTGGTTCTAAAGATGAAGATGGAGATCGCTTCATAGAAATATGGAACTTAGTTTTCATGCAATATGAACAAGTTACAAAAGATAAAAGAATAAATCTTCCGAAACCATCTGTTGATACTGGCATGGGTCTTGAGAGAGTTGCAGCATTACTGCAAGGTACACACGATAACTATGAAACAGATCATTTTAAAAAAATTATAAGCTCAGCATCTGACATTATTAAAATAAAACAAGATCAATCTAACCAATCTAGTTTTAGAGTTATTGCAGACCATCTAAGAGCTAGTGCTTTTTTAATAGCTGAAGGTGTACTTCCTTCAAATGAAGGAAGAGGCTACGTTCTTAGAAGAATAATGAGAAGAGGAATGAGACATTCACATTTACTTGGATCTAAAGAACCAGTTTTTTACAATTTGTTTGAAACACTTAGAGATGAAATGTCGGGTAACTATCCTGAATTAGTAAGAGCAGAATCTTTAATTAAAGAAACTTTAAGAATGGAAGAAGAAAAATTTTTAGTTCTTTTAGATAGAGGAATTAAAATTTTAAATGATGAGGTATCTAAAATAGACAAAGTATTACCTGGGGAAGTAGCATTTAAATTATATGATACTTATGGATTTCCATTAGATCTCACAGAGGATATTTTAAGAAATAAATCAATGTCAATTGATACAGAAAAATTCCAATCATTGATGAAAGAAAGTAGAGAGCTTGCTAAAAAAAACTGGAAAGGATCAGGTGATGCTGCAGTTGAAAATATTTGGTTTGGAATAAAAGATAAATTAGAGGCAACTGAATTCTTAGGTTATGAAACTAATCAGGCAGAAGGAATAATTTTATCACTTTTAAAAGAAAATAAAGAAGTTAATGAATTGAAAGAAAATGATGAGGGCATGATCATTGTTAATCAAACACCATTCTATGGTGAGTCTGGAGGTCAAGTAGGTGATACAGGTGAAATTATTGCAAATGATTTTAAATTTGAAGTAACAGATGTTCAAAAAAAACTAGGAGATTTATTTGTCCATTATGGAAAAGTAATTAGCGGATCAATAAAGATAAAAGATAGTGTTGAGTTGAAAATTAATATTAAAAGAAGAAATGACACTAGAGCATATCATTCTGCTACTCACTTATTACACGAGTCTTTAAGAAGAGTGCTAGGTGACCATGTTACTCAAAAAGGCTCATTAGTTGAACCAAGTCGCTTAAGGTTTGATTTTAGTCACATGAAACCAATACCAATGGAGGAAATTGATAAGATAGAAAAATTTGTAAATGTAATGGTTTTAAAAAAATCTGATGTCAAAACACGTATAATGACACCAGATGAAGCAGTTGAAAATGGTGCTTTAGCTCTATTTGGAGAAAAGTATGGTGATGAGGTTAGAGTTCTTTCAATGGGAGATGATGAAGGGAAGTATTTTTCAACAGAACTTTGTGGTGGTACTCATGTAAAAAATACAGGCGATATTGGTAAATTTAGGATAATTAGCCAATCTTCAATTGCGGCAGGAGTGAGAAGAATAGAGGCTTTGAGAGACAAACAATTAGAGGAATTTTTACAAAATAGAGAGAAATTATCTAATATTTCCTCAGAAAAAAATGATGAGCTTATTAAAGATTTAAGTAAACAAATTACTAATTTAGGTGTAAAGCCAAATTTAGATCAATCAGATCAAAAAACATTAATTAAGAATTTATCAAAACAATTAGAAACAATTTCTGTTAATTTAATTTTAGAAGATAAATCAAAAAACACCATCAAAGATGAAGAAATTAATGGAGTTAAACTAAGACTTCAAAAAGTTGATGGATTACCTCCCAAAGAATTAAGAAAACTTGTTGATAAAGGAAAGAAAGAATTAAGCGAAGGTATCATTATAGTTTTTGCGAGCAAAGACGACAAAGTTGGAATTGCAGTTGGTGTTACTGATAGTTTAATAGAAAAATTTGATGCAGTTAAATTTGTTAAAGTTGGATCAGAAATTATTGGAGGTCAAGGAGGTGGTGGTAGAAAAGATTTTGCTCAAGCTGGTGGCCAAGATCAATCTAAAATTGATGATGCTTTTGAAAAGCTTAAAACTTTAATTTAATTTCTTTTTAAGATTACCATCAATTTCATCTAAAAATTGATTAGTAGTTAAATATTTACTTGAAGGACCAATTAAAATCGCTAAATCTTTTGTCATTGCACCATTTTCAACACATTCAATACAAACTTTCTCAATAGTTTGAGCAAATTTTATTAATGCATCATTGTTATCAAGTTTTCCTCTGTGTGCTAATCCTCTTGTCCAAGCAAAGATAGATGCAATAGGGTTTGTTGAAGTTTCTTTACCTTGCTGGTGCATTCTATAGTGTCTTGTAACTGTTCCATGTGCAGCTTCAGCTTCCATCACTTTTCCATCAGGTGTTAATAATGTACTAGTCATTAATCCTAAAGATCCATAACCTTGTGCCATGGTATCAGACTGAACATCACCATCATAGTTTTTACAAGCCCAAATATATTTACCACTCCATTTCATTGCACAAGCAACCATATCATCAATTAATCTATGTTCGTACGTTAGATTATTTTTTTCAAAATCTGTTTTGTATTCTTTTTCAAAAATTTCTTGGAATATGTCTTTAAATCTACCATCGTATTGTTTTAAAATTGTATTTTTTGTAGACATGTAAACAGGCCACTTCTTAATTAATCCATAGCTAAAGCAAGATTTTGCAAAGTCTTCAATTGATTTATCTAAATTATACATTGAAAGTGCAACACCAGGACCAGTAAAATTAAATACTTCATATTTTATTTCATCTTTACCATCCTCAGAGGTCCACTTAACTTCCATTTTACCCTTACCAGGCACCTTAAAATCCGTAGCTCTATATTGATCACCAAAAGCATGCCTTCCAATAATTACTGGATCAGTCCAAGAAGGTACGAGTTTTGGTATATTTTTACAGATAATTGGTTCTCTAAAAACAGTACCTCCAATAATGTTTCTTATAGTTCCATTAGGTGATCTCCACATCTTCTTAAGGTCAAATTCTTTAACTCTATCTTCATCAGGTGTAATTGTTGCACATTTAATTCCAACACCAATTTTTTTAATGGCGTTTGCAGAGTCTATTGTGATTTGATCATCAGTATTATCTCTACTTTTCATGCCAAGATCATAATATTCAATTCCAAGATCAAGATAGGGAAGAATTAGTTTATTCTTGATAAACTCCCATATGATACGAGTCATTTCATCACCATCAAGCTCTACTACTGGGTTATTTACCTTGATTTTACTCATTAAAATAAATTATCTTATTAATTGAATTTGATTGGTTTATATACATATTAATCAAAAATTAGCAAATAGAAGAAAATGATTAGCAAGATATTTCCAAAGATACACACAGAAGGCTACAAATTTTTAGTTATTGCAGGATTCATTACAATAATTTTATTATCTCTAAGTGGTTTTCTTGGAACGATAGGTTTACTACTAACTGTTTGGGTTTATTATTTCTTTAGAGACCCTGAAAGAGTAATAATAGAAGATGATAATTACCTAGTAAGTCCAGCAGATGGTGAAGTGATAAAAGTTGAGGAAGTGGATGGACCAAAAGAAGTTGGCCTAGAAAATAAAAGATTTAAAAAGATTAGCATATTCATGAATGTTTTTGACTGTCATGTTAATAGAACTCCATGTTCAGGAAAAGTAGAAGAAATTTTATATAAACCTGGAAAATTTTTCAATGCATCTTTAGATAAAGCGAGTGAAGATAATGAGAGAAATTATTATAAGTTAAAAGATAAAAGTGGAAATGATATAATTGTAGTTCAGATAGCAGGTCTTATTGCGAGAAGAATTGTTTGTGAAACAGATAATGGTCAAGACCTTAATCAAGGTGACAGAATAGGCATGATTAGATTTGGAAGTCGTGCAGATGTATACTATGAAAACTATGAACCACTTGTAAAGATCGGTCAAAAAGCAATTTCAGGCGAAACTTTGTTAGCTAAGAAATAAGATGGAACAACCAAAAAATAATTTAAAGATTATAACAGATAAGAAAAATGCTAGGGTAATTTTACCTAACATGTTGACTTTAATAGGAGTTTGCATTGGGCTAACTTCTATTAGATTTTCTTTTAATGGACAGTTTGATCTAGCAATTATAGCAATAATTTTTGCAGCTTTATTTGATTGGTTAGATGGAAGAATTGCCAGATTAATTAAAGGGACCTCCGAAGTTGGAAAAGAATTAGACTCTTTAGCAGATGTAATAAGTTTTGGTGTAGCACCAGCATTTATTATGTATTTTTGGACATTAAGTTCATTAGGTAAATTTGGTTGGTTGTTATGTTTAATTTATGTAAGTTGTGTTGCTTTAAGATTAGCTAGATTTAATGTAAATTCTAACCAAGAGCCATCCTGGAAAGATAATTTTTTTGAAGGTGTTCCATCACCAGCTGGAGGTATTTTAGTTTTGTCACCTTTAATTGTAAGTTTGTCAAACTTTGATTATATCAAACTTGATTATAACATTATTGTACCTATATTTTTTATAGCGACGTCTTTATTGTTAATAAGTAAATTTCCTACCTACTCATTTAAAAAGATAGTTATTCAAAGAAAAGCAACTATTTTTTTATTATTTGGAATAATTCTCTTTTTTGGACTTCTTCTTGTTTATCCTTTTGTAGTAATATCAATTAGTTCAATCATTTATTTAATTTTGCTACCAATTAGCTTTTTTAGCTATAAAAAACTGAAAAAACAAAATCAAGATAAAAACAACATCGATGACGATGAAGATTTAGAAGATGTGTTGTAATGAAAAAAAAAGCTATTGTATCATTAGCAGATTCTAACTACTTTTCTTTATTAGAGGAATTAATTGATTCAATTAAAAGATTTAAAGAAAGTAGTGAAGTTGCTATTTGTATTTTAGATGCTGGTTTAACTAATGAGCAAAAAGAAAAATTATCCTTAAAGGTTGACGAAATAAGAGCAGCCGAATGGGATATAGAAGTTCCAGATAGCAAAGTTAAAGGAAGAGAATGGCTAAAGAGCCAAGTTTCAAGAGCATTTCTCTCAAAATATTTTCCAAGTTATGAAAAATATTTATGGATTGATTGTGATGCGTGGGTCAATGATTGGAAGTCTATAGAATTATATTTCAAAGCATGTGACAATGGAAAGCTTGGAATTACTCAAACTATTGGACCAGGATACAAGATAACGTCAAAAGTTAATTGGATTATTGGAAAATTAGCAATTATTAAATCTCAAAATTTCAAACATGCTATAAAATCAAATATTAGCTATGCAAAAGCAAGAAAGCTTGCATTTGCACCGCACATAAATATTGGAGTTTTTTCATTAGAAAAAAACTCTAGCGCATGGGAGACTTGGCAGAAAAATTTAAAACAAACCTTAAAAGGTGGTGATATATTTGGCTCAGAACAGTTAGCAATGAATATGTCTGTCTACATAGACAACATTGAAACTGAATTTTTACCTCTTAATTGTAATTGGATTACAAGTAACCTTTTACCAAAGTATGATGAGGAAAATTCTACATTTGTTGAACCTTATTTGCCAAATTATAAAATTGGAATAATGCACTTAGCTGCTGGCATCTGGAAAGACAAAAAAGACATGCGACTTAATAAAGAAATCACTATAGATATTGAAACTCTTCAAGGAAAAACTGTGAGTAAGAGCTTAAGGTTTAATAATTAATTGAAAAAAAATAAGATTTCTAAAAACTGGGTTAATAAACAAAGACGAGATACCTTTGTTAGACAATCAAAAGTTGATGGTTATAGAGCAAGATCTGCTTATAAATTGATTGAAATAGATGAGAAATTCAAAATTTTTAAAGGTGGTATTTCCGTTATAGATATTGGAGCTGCACCAGGTAGTTGGTCACAATATGTGTCTAAAGTTGTAAAAAGCGGATGGTTGATATCAATTGATTTAAAAGAAATGGAGCCTATTGGTAACACTGTTCAAGTTAAAGGTGACTTTACCCATGAAGATGTTCAAGAACAAATAAAAAAACACATAAAAACAAAAATAGATGTGGTCATGTCTGACATGGCGGTAAATACAACAGGAATAAAAAATATTGACTCAATCCAAACAGGTGAATTATGCAAGGAAGCTATGTTTTTTGCAAAAGATCTTTTAACTGACAAAGGTTACTTTATATCAAAAATTTTTATGGGTGGTACGTTTAACGAAATAGTCGCAGAAGGAAAAAAATATTTTAAAGAAGTTAAGGTTTTTAAACCTAAATCTAGCAGGAAAGATTCTAAAGAAAGCTTTATCATTTGTAGTAAGCTTAGATAGATACTTTTAATTTAAGAGGAATCGTATATAAAAGATCATGGTTCCTATAAAAGAAGCTCTTACCTTTGATGATGTCACGTTAGCTCCAAAATACTCAGAAATATTACCTTCTGAGGTGAATACCAGCACCCAATTAACTAATCACCTTAAACTTACAATTCCTCTATTATCGTCTGCAATGGATACGGTGACCGAGAGTAAAATGGCAATAGCCATAGCAAAAGCAGGAGGAATAGGAGTTATTCACAGAAATCTAGACATCAAAAAACAAATTACAGAAATTAAAAAAGTCAAAAAGCAAAAATTATTAGTTGGTGCAGCTGTTGGAGCTGGACCAAAAGAATTCGATAGATCTAAAGCTATAATAAAAGAGGGTGTTGATTTAATAGTAGTTGATACTGCTCATGGTCACACAAAAAAAGTTGGAGAGATTATTAAATTTATCAAAAAACTCAAAAATAATAAAATTGCTTTATGTGCTGGAAATATTGCAACACCAGAGGCTGCTAAATTTTTAATTAAATTAGGTGTTGATATTATTAAAGTTGGAATTGGTCCAGGATCTATTTGCACAACACGATTAGTAGCAGGAATTGGCGTTCCTCAATTAAGTGCAATTTTGTCTGTAAGAAAAGGACTAAAAAATAAGAATATAAAAGTTATTTCAGATGGTGGAATTAAATATTCGGGTGATCTTGCAAAAGCATTTGCTGCAGGTGCTGATGCTGTAATGATAGGATCATTATTCGCTGGTACTGATGAGGCGCCAGGAAAATTAATAAAGAAAAATGGAAAATTATTTAAAAGCTTTAGAGGCATGGGTTCTGTAGGAGCAATGAATAAAGGTTCAGCAGATAGATATTTTCAAACAAAACAAAAAGACACATCTAAATATGTTCCAGAGGGTGTTGAAGGTTTTGCAAAATATAAAGGAGATGTTGGAAGTATTATTTATAAATTAATTGGAGGACTCAGATCATCTATGGGTTATCTTGGTTCAAAAAATATAACAAAACTTAGAATAAAACCAAACTTTGTTAAGATTACTAAAGCAGGATTTTATGAAAGTATGGTCCACAATGTGGATGTAGTAAAAAATGACAGTAAATATTAATGAATAAAATTTTTAAATTAATTGCAATAATATATCTTTCTTTATTTTCAGCAAACTTTGCTTTAAGTGCGGAAAATTTTTTTGACGAAGCATTAAAAAAGTATCAAGACAAAAAATATGACGATGCAAGGTTTATGTTAGAGCGTAATATAGTTTTTAATCCTAAAGATGCAAAATCTTACTTGTATTTAGCAAAAATTTATAATCATGAAGAAAATCAAAAAAAAGAAGAATATAATTTGGATACAGCATTACTGATAGAGCCCAATAATGAGGAAGTTATTTTAATGTTAATGAAAATAGCTTTAAAGAAATCAAACTACTCTAAAGTCAAAGATCTCTCACAAACATTTGTAAAAGTTTGTGACAAATTATGTGATGAAAATAATGAAATTCAAAAGTCTCTTAAAAATATAGAACCAGAAAATGAGTCTTGATCAAAATCTTAATAAAATCTTAATTATAGATTTTGGTTCACAATTTACTCAATTAATCGCTAGAAGAATAAGAGAACTGGGTGTTTTTTCTGAAATAATAAGCCACAAAAAAATCAAAATTAAAGATGTAGATGGATCAATTAGAGGAATTATTTTATCTGGCGGGCCTTTAAATGTTTATCAAATAAACAAATATTCATTTGATAAAAAAATTATAAATTTAGATATCCCAATTTTAGGTATTTGTTTTGGTCATCAAATATTATCTAAGCTTAATGGAGGTAAAGTTAAGCAATCAAAACACCGTGAATTTGGATTAGCAAATATTTATAAAAAAAATGAAAGCCTATTAACTAAGAATTTTTTCAACAAACAAAAATTTAAAAAGGTCTGGATGA
>Ga0209660_1001015_pt1 | contig 15454 bp, 17 predicted proteins | sample SaaInlV_100m_DNA_2_FD_184659 | JGI IMG/M metagenome (GOLD analysis project Ga0209660, IMG submission 184659) | Marine microbial communities from expanding oxygen minimum zones in the Saanich Inlet - SI072_LV_100m_DNA (SPAdes) (version 2) | ecosystem: Environmental > Aquatic > Marine > Intertidal... | reverse complement strand
TTGAAGGTTGACCATATTGACCAAACACTTTTTCCAAATCAGAACCACATATTCCACATGCATGCATTTGAACTAAAATATCACCAGAATTCAAAACAGGTTTTTCAGTTTCATCAACTGAAATAATGGATGGCCCTTTAACTGAAGCAGTTTTCATGGTATAACTTTAAAAAATTGAGTATAAGTAGATTAAATTAGATATAGAGATTTTGAATTAATTTTTAAATATATCAAGGCACAGAAATTAGAATTATTTCCAAAGTACTAGTCACAGAAATTAAGTAATTTCATAAATATTGGACATATTTGAAGAGGATATTGAAACTTGTATTTACAATTGTAGCAGTGGCGGTAATCATGATTGGAATTATGGTTCCAAATGTTTTTGCACAACAATTTGAAGATTTTGATTATAGTATTCGTGGGGGTGAAGTTTTAAACTTTGAATTAGATTCAGAGAATACATCTCTACTCATTTCTATTGATGCAAGGGCCAGAGGAGAATTAATCATTACATTACCTAGAGCTATTATTGATGCAAAAATTGGTTCTGAAGATACTGATTTTGAAGTTTTTATTCGAGGAATGCAACTTGTTTCATATGAAGAGACCATTACTCCTTATGACAGAACAATCACAATTCCTTTCAAAAGATCAAATGATGAATTATCTATTGTTGGCACACATATGTTTTCACAACCTGCAGTTACGATTCAAACTCAATCAATAGAGCAAACTGTACAATCCGAATTAAATGAAAAAATACCTGATGGACAAGCAAAATTATTGATATTTTCAGATACGGAATGGGCAGGTGCATTTCAATCTTCAAATATAGAGTTTACAGAAATATCTGGTCAAAATGATGAGGGCATTATTTTTGAATGTAATTCTAATTTAGGACGTCAATCTCTATTTGGTGCAAAAATTCAAAAACTAACACAAGATGGTTACTTGGAACTTTTTGTAATTCAAAATCAAAAAATAATATCACAAGGTTCTACTGAAACAAACTTTGGAGAAGTGTACATTACTGACAATTGTTTATCTAATTCTGCGCCTACTCCCCAAGGCGGTGGTTGCCTAATTGCAACAGCAACTTACGGTTCAGAACTTGCACCACAAGTTCAACAACTTCGAGAACTAAGAGATAACCAATTATTACAAACAGAATTTGGAACTTTATTTATGAATACATTTAACGACATTTACTATTCATTCTCACCATACATTGCAGACATGGAACGTGAAAGTCCAATGTTTAAAGAAGCAGTCAAGATTACAATCACTCCAATGTTATCCACATTGGCAATAATGGAAAATGCTGAATCAGAATCAGAAGTATTGAGTATGGGAATTTCTGTAATTGTATTAAACCTTGGAATGTATTTTGCAATTCCAGTTATCGTAATTATTGGAATTAGAAAACGATTCTAAGATTACGGAAAAGAAAATTAAAATTAATTTTACGTGTAAGAGTATTGAATAAATTTGAGTTTAGACGCCGAGAATCTTTTTCAGCATTACTCTATAATCAACTTCTGTTTTTTCACTTCCAGTTGCAGGTAATGCAAAAACCAGAGTTGATTTTTTGGCTCTAAGAGCAGTTAATTCATCGTTAATTGCTTCAGTAATGTCATCACTAACTAAAACTAATCCAACATCAGCATCATCAGTTAATGTTGTAATTTCAGCTAAAGCTTTATCAGGAGTTTCAGAGATTATACCAGGAATTCCTGCCAATTGGAAACTAGTTACAAAGGATTTACTACCAACAGTAAATATTTTCATAGTTGAAATTTTTTGTATTCTAATTTAACCCTTTTTGGGCGGTCAAAGATCTAGAAAGATTGAATAACTTTGGCAAATCAGGATGATTATGGCAGAAATTGATACTCAAAAAGATGTCTATTTGTTCCTACATGGAAGAATGGATCTAAAAGAAAAAGCAATGAATGCTCTAATCACAAAAGGATTCACAAATGAAAAAGTCATAATGGCATTACCAACAAAAGTTGGAAATGTTGGAGACTATATGGCAATGTTGTGGATGCCACCAAATCCAGATCACATAAAGATTCAACAAATTACTAAAGTTGATGAAGTGGAACCAGAAGGAATGGTGGGTCTTTGGAAAGGAGTTTCAAAAGACGATATAGATACAGTTCAGTTATAATTCGTCAACTAAATCCAGCACCAAAATCGGTGCCTTTTTCTAACATATCACTAGAATCTGAACTTTTTAATTTTCTATATACCAATGTTTCATAAACTAATTTCATAGCTTCCTCATCATTAAGATCGCAATCAATTTTAATTTGATCCTTATACTTTTCTAATTTTGCCACATCTTGTTCATCTAAAGATATATCATCATGAACCATAAGATTAGCAATTTTTTCAATTTCTAAATTTAGTTTTTCATCATCCATGATAATGAATTAAATTTCTACTTAATAATACATTCTAATAACTAATTATTATAAATCAGAAATTAATCCAGATAAAAAATCAGAAAATTCATCATCAGAGAAAATAATTGTTTCAAATTTATTTTCAGTTTTTGCATATTGAATAGAATCTAAATGGTAACAAGAAGTCTTACCATTAATAGAACCAAAATAAAATCCAGGACAAGAACAAAAACAACCATCAGGGTCTACCCAGTGTTCTTCAGTTTTTCCAACTACTGTCCAAATTTTTCTTTGACTAGGCTCAAAAAGATGTAATTTGACACGTTTTTCAGAAACTAATTGTTCAATTCGATCAGGTTCTTTATTCAATAATTTATTCATAATTTACACTCGTATAACCTTGATCTTTTAAAAAATTTTAAAAACAACTTTCTTAAAATTTTAAAAAGTTATTCATACTTGTCGTAAGGACTAATTGGATCTATTGTAGGTTTATTATCTTTAAGCCATTCCAAAGTTTTAACAAAAGAATCTGCCAACTCAAGAGTTGTCAAAACAGGAATTCCCAACTCCAAGGATTTTCGTCGTATCTGATATTCATCATCAAGCATTCCAACATATTTTTCCAAAGATAAGGTACTTGGAATATTTATGATAAAGTCTATCTTTTTCTCATAAAGTAAATCAGATATGTTTGGTTTTCTTTCTGGTTCTGAAATCTTGTGTACAATTTCAATATCACCAAGTTTTTCTTCAAAAAATTCAGCAGTATGTTCTGTTGCTAAAATTTTGAATCCTAACTGTTTGAGTTTTGCAATACTAGGCAAAAGTTTTTCTTTATTTGTTGCACCTCCAACAGTTACAAGTGCAGTTCCTTTTTTAGGGAGATTGTATCCAACTGAAGTCAGACCTTTTGACAATGCATCATAGAAACTATCACCAAAACAAGCAGCTTCTCCAGTAGATTGCATTTCAACACCTAATGCAATATCTGCACCGTCTAATTGCATAAATGAAAATTGAGGTACTTTAATTCCATAGTTGGTGATCTTTTGCCATTTGTTTTCAGGTATTTTAGGCAAAGGTTTGTCCAAAATAGCCTTCGATGCTAATGAAATCAAGTTTGTTTTGACCAGTTTTGAGACAAATGGCATAGACCTAGAAGCTCTGATGTTAAGCTCAATAACATAGACATGATCATCATGTATTAGAAATTGTAAGTTAAACGGTCCCTTTACATTAAATGTTAATGCAATTTTTTTAGTATATTCATTAATTGTTTCAATAATTTTGTTGTTTAATCTCCAGGGAGGAATACACATCATTGCATCACCAGAGTGAACACCAGCTGAGTCAATGTGTTCAACTATTGCACCAATAACTACCTCTTTTCCATTACTAATTCCATCAACATCAACTTCAAGGGAATTTAACATGAATTTTGATATTACAACAGGATGATCAGGAGAAACATCTGTTGCTTCTTTGACATATGTTTTAAGTTCATCTTGAGACCAAACAACTTTCATTGCAGCTCCAGACAAAACGTAAGAAGGTCTAACAATTACTGGAAATTCAACTTCTTGTGCAAAACTTTTTGCTTCGTTAAGATTTGAAAATGCTTGCCATTTTGGTTGTTGTATGTGTAGTTTGTCAAGTTCAGCACTAAATTTAGAACGGTCTTCCGCCCTATCAACATCTATTGCACTTGTTCCCAGTATGTTTATTCCACGTTGCGCAAGACCAGGAGTTAAATTATTTGCAGTTTGACCTCCAACACAAGTAATCACACCTTTTGGATTTTCAAATTCAGTAATGTCAAGAAGACGTTCTTGAGTTAGTTCTTCAAAGTATAATCTTGTACAAATATCATAATCAGTTGAAACAGTTTCAGGATTACAATTGACTACTGAAATATGTTTCTCCCCATTTTCTTGTAATCCCCATACCATGTTCACTGTACCCCAATCAAATTCCACACTACTACCAATTCTGTATGGACCAGCCCCAACAACGATTATTCCTTTCTCATCTACAGGGACTGAGATATCATTAGAATTACCACCATAAGTGAGATATAGGTAGTTTGTAACAGCAGGCCATTCTGCAGCCAAAGTATCAATCTGTTTAACTGATGGAATTACTCCTAATTTCTTGCGTGTTTGACGGATTTCGTCAGGTTCTTTGTTCTTCGATTTGGCAATTTGTTTGTCTGAAAACCCCATTTTCTTTGCTTCCCACATCATAGATTCGTTAAGTTCAGATTCTTGAAGTTTGACCTCAGTATCTACAATATTTTGTATTTTTTCAATAAACCAAGGATCAATTGCAGATAGTTTGTAAATTCTATTAACTGAAATTCCCATTTTTAGTGCAATTGCAACATTATACAAAATTTGATCATCATGGTGTGAAAGTTTGTATTCAATTTCCTCTTCAGTGTATTTTTTTCCATTTGTACGATTCAATACAAGGCCATCATTTCCAATGTCAAGCATTCTGATTGCTTTTTGTAAAGATTCTTCAAACGTTCTACCAATAGCCATAACTTCACCAACAGATTTCATTGTAACTCCGAGTTTACGGTTTGCAAGTTCAAATTTTGAAAAGTCCCATCTTGGGTGCTTACATACAATGTAATCAAGAGATGGTTCAAAACAAGCAGTAGTACTTTTAGTAATACTATTTACAAGTTCAGATAAATTATAACCCAATCCAATTTTTGCAGACATGTAAGCTAATGGATAACCAGTAGCTTTACTTGCAAGTGCAGATGAACGAGAAAGTCTAGGATTAATTTCAATTGCAACATACCTATCAGAATCAGAATCAAGAGCATATTGAATATTACATTCACCCACTATACCAACATGTTTTGTTGCACGTAATGCAGCTGTACGTAACATATGATATTCATGATTATCAATTGTTTGTGAAGGGGCAACTACAATATTATCACCAGTATGAACTTTCATAGAAAGAACATTTTCCATATTACATACGATTACATTATTCCCATCATAGTCTTGCATGACTTCATATTCGATTTGTTTCCAATGTCCAATGTATTCTTCAATTAATACTTGACCAACAAGACTGGCCTTTATACCACGTTCAACAATTTCATGAAGTTCAATTTCATTATGTGCAATTCCACCTCCACGTCCACCAAGTGTGTAAGCCACACGAATTATCACAGGATAGCATAGTTCTTCTGCAGCCTTTTTTGCATCATCAAAGTTTGTTACAGTCTTACTTTTGAGCACAGGAACTCCTGCAGCCTTCATTTGATCCTTGAAAAGCTGTCGGTCCTCAGTATTTTTAATTCCCTGAACTTGAGTTCCAAGAACGTTAACATCATATTTTTTGAGAATTCCAGCATCGTCAAGGTTGACACCACAATTGAGTGCAGTCTGACCACCATAAGCCAACATGATTCCATCAGGTCTTTCTTTTTCTATAATAGATTCAACATATGTCGGGGTTACAGGTAATAGATACACTTGGTCTGCAAATCTAGTATCAGTTTGAATTGTTGCAATGTTTGGATTAATTAAAACACTTTTGAGTCCATCTTCATGAATTGCTTTAAGACATTGACTTCCAGAATAATCAAACTCACCAGCTTCGCCAATCTTTATCGCACCACTTCCCAATACAAGGATTTTTTTTAAAGATTCATTCTTAGGCATTTTTTTCAGACTCCATTAAATTTTGTAATTTTTCAAAAATAAATTTGCAATCATTAGGACCAGGTGCAGCTTCAGGATGGAATTGTACTGCAACACAATTTTGTTTTTTATGTTTAATTCCTTCAACTGTTTTATCATCTGCATTTGCAAACCACAAATCAAAATCAGATTTTGCAAGAGATTCAGGAGTTATACCATAACCATGATTTTGACTAGTTACATACACTTGATTATTTTCAAGATTTACACAAGGCTTGTTTTGTCCTCTATGACCATACTTTAGTTTGTAAGTATCAGTATTTCCAGCAATTCCAATAATTTGTGCACCTAAACAAATGCCCAATGTAGGGATATTATTTTCAATTAATTTTTTTGCAACAATAATTGTATCAGGACATTTTTGAGGATCACCAGGACCACTGCTCAGTACAACACCTTTTGGGTTGTATGACATTATTTTTTCATAAGAAGTATTCCAAGGAACTAAAATTGCCTTATACCCAATTTCCCGAATATTTCTCAGTATTGCATTTTTAGCACCAGTATCAATTACAACTACAGTTTTTTCATCATTGCCATAAATTTTTTCACTCTTTGTAGATACAACATCCATAAATTGTTCAGAATCATAGTGAGTAGCAGATTTGAGTTGTTTTTTAATTTCATCAACATCAATTTCAGAATCAGATACAACCAATGCAGCCATCATCACGCCACTATTTCGTAATTTCATAGTTAATGCACGAGTATCAATTCCAGAAATCCCAGGAACTTTTTCATTATACATCCATTCATCCAAAGTCATAGAAAGATTCCAATGACTTGCAGTTAAAGACAATTCATGAACTACCAATCCACGAATCTGAATTTTACTGGATTCAAAATATTTAGAAATTCCATCTTCATCTTTAATGGATGGGTCAGGAACGCCATAATTTCCAACTAAAGGATAGGTTAAAGTCAATAATTGACCATTATATGATGGATCAGTCAGAGCTTCGGTATAACCAACCATACCAGTATTGAATACAATTTCGCCAAAAGTTGTTGTAGAATAACCAAATCCTTCACCATTAATCACAGTACCATCATCGAAAATTAGCTTTCCAAACTTTTTTGCGTGATTTGATTTCTTTGTAGTAATTGTGACCCTCGTAAAGTCCGAATCAAAGTGAATTTAAGTTTTATGTGAAAAATTATATTTTGAAAATGATCGCAATTATAGCACTAAACCATCAAAGTGCTTGGAATTCTTCACTCCATTTATGATATGCACGAATCATTTCAAGGGAAACACTAGGTTTTCGTCTAGACATTATATTCTTGAAATCATCAGTAGTTAGATCCCTAGGTTGAATTGGATCCTCACCTTCAATAGGTTCGTGGTAATCAGGAGAATCAAAAATTTCATGTACAGTTTTAATTTGTGCTGCTTGACATACATCTTTAATATCACTTGCACTATATCCGTCAAATAATTTTGCCAATTGAGCATTACTTATACTGAAATTTTTATTTAGTTTTGCAGTATATTGTTCAAATAAATTTTCTCTGGCAGCTTGTGTTGGAAGGTTAACATAAATTCTTTTTTGGAATCTTCTTAGGAAAGGAGCATCAAGACTCCAAGGTTTATTGGTTGCACCAATTACATACAGCATCAATTGTTTTCCTTTTCCATTTACACCATCCATTTCAGTGAGGAATTGATTTTTAGTTCTGACTTCACCACCGACTTCACTACTTCTAGCACCAAGTAGAGAATCAACTTCATCGACAAATAAAATTACAGGTTTACCTTCTTTCTCAGCATATTGTCTTGCCATAGCAAATAATTTTGAAACATTTTTTTCTGCTTCACCTAACCATTTACTCATTAAAGAAGATGCATCAACATTAATGAAATAACCATCCATTTCATTTGCAGTTGCAGCTGCCAACATAGTTTTTCCAGTTCCCGGTGGACCATACAATAACATTCCTTTAGGCCAACCAAGTGGAAATAAGTCAGGTCGTTTAGTTGGATAAACAATAGATTCACGTAATGCACTTTTGGCTTCATCTAACCCGATAACTTGCTCCCAAGTTACATCAGGTTTTTCTTTCATTACAAGATCTTCAAAATCATTTTCATTCTCTTGTCTTTTTACTGATGCTTTTTGTTCAGACTCAGAGGCTTTTGGATCTACTGCAGGCTCCACACCATGAGATTGTTGTAATGCACCGATTCTATCATGATAAGAATTGCATCTTTGTTTGTAAATTTCATTTAATTTACTGTTTGGATATAATTGTAATAATTTTACAAGGGAATCAATAGCATGTTGGTAATGAGTAATAGCCATCCCACGTGCTCCTTGAGAATCAAACTTGATTGCTTCAGAAGCATATTTGCTTGCAGTATTTTCTAATTCTTGTGGTGCTAGACTCATATCATTTACCTTGTATTATGTCCTGAAGAATTTTGTTGGTATCCTACTGTGTTAATCTCTGTCACAAAATTGGTTAAATTAATTGAACTTGTTTGGGCACGATCATATTCAGGACCATCAGCATATTTTTTTTTAAAATCAGATTTATTCTCAATTTGAGCATGCAAATCCTTCACTTTGTTGATAGAATCTTCAGCAGATAAGATTAGTTCAGAGATTTCATCATCCAAATTACCCATAGAGGCAGCAGTATCAGTAATTACACTAGTAAAATTCTTTAAAATTGAACACATTTCTTTTTTATCGGCATATTTTGTGAGCATAAAATCAGCAATTCCAGCAATTTTATCTAAATCCTGTAATTCATCTAGAGTTAATTTGTCAATTTTATCACTATCAGATGGCTTCATTTCAGAAAGTTTTTTGTCAATAACTGAAGAAAGAGAGCGAATACGGTCAATATCTTTTAAAAAATCACGTTTTGAATTAATCATCATTAAACATTGAATAATTTAAAAAAATCAACAAGAGGATACTGCTTACTTAATTTAGATTCAGCCATCAATTTTACTTCATCAAGTAATTTTGCAGATGTGTGATTAGATTTACTAAAATCAAAACGAGCCATAGTTAAAGCAGCAGAATCCAATACAATACTACCAAGATGTACAGATAACTCAGATAATTTTTGACTGTAGATAGGAAAAACGACAAATAATTTAGCACTAATTATTCGAATCATAGGAATTGAGGAAGGTAGGATTTCAGGAATACTATTAATTCCAGAAATAGATCCAATTTGATTTTTAATTTTAATTAATATTTCTAAAGAATAAACTACTAGATGCTCTAATTCAATATTTTTAATATGTGATTGGTCATCCTTATCAAAATCTACAACAAGGTATTGATTTGCATTTTTTAATTCAATTCTTTTCTCTTGAAGAGCACCAATAATATTTTCAAGTAAATTAACAGAATAATCCAATCTAGGAACTATAGTGACATAATGAGAAGCATTTGAGGAGTCGATTGTGTCTATACTATAATTTACTAACATACTATATTGTTAAAAGAGATTTTGTATTTGAGGACAGTGTAACAGGAATTTTCGTAACCACAGTGACACCAATCAAGAGATACAATTTTGATTTTTTTTGAGCATTTGTGTAAAGGAATTTAGCTCTCAATTTTACCTAATAACAAATATAGTAAAAACATGGGAAATGATCAGGTATTAACAGTAAGTTTAGAAGAATTTGGGCTCAGCAAATATGAAGCTCAGGCATATGTAGCATTGATTTCAAAAGGCACAATATCAGCAAGTGAATTAGCATATTACTCAGAAATACCTCGAACAAAAATTTATCCAACATTACTAAAATTAGAAAAGAAAAAGTTAGTCATCATTTCAAAAAGTAAACCAATCATGTGTACTGCAATTTCTCCAGAAGATGCATTTGATGGAGCAATTCATGAACAAATTAACAAAGTAAATGCCATGAACACATTAGTATCAAATTTAAAAAAAGCAAGTGAAGAAAGTCGAAAATCAAGAGGTTCTGAAGAAAAAAGATATTTTCACATTAGTGCAAATAAAGTATTAACTCAACTTCAAACGATGATTGAAGGTTCAAAATCATCAATCAAAGTAATGACTGATCAGGGAGGATTAGGATTACTAGCAGAATGTAAAGAACAGTTATTGGGAGTAGTAAGAAGAAATTTGGACGTTAAAATAATTATTCCAGCATCACAAATTTGTTCAGAGTCATATAGGGCAATGCCAGACGGGATAGAAATTAAAACATCAGATATTGTTCAAAATTGTTTCATTTTTGATGAAACCGAATTATTAATGGTGAATAACAATGATGGCAAGGGAGCAATTTTTTCATCAACAGAAATTTTAGGAATTAATCAAGAAAAAATATTTGCAAATATTTGGAAAAATTCAATTAAAACCAAAGTTGTTGCAGATATGACAAAAGCAGAGGCTCATGAAATATACAAAATTATTAAAATCATCAACGAATTAGGATTAATGCACATTCTAAATTCTACAATCATATCAAAAAAACCTGAATTAGATATGATAAAATTATTAGAAAAAAGTGGAATCAACCTAAAAACGAAATCATTAGATGACATGATTGAAATAATTGATGCCATCGTACAAATTACATGTTCAGGACATGTAAATTTTGAAGCAAACACTAAGAACATTACAATAGATTCAAAGCTAAATAGTGGACATTCATTACCATGGGCATCAATCTTAGATGGATATTTGCAAAAACAAGGTTACAAAACAAGAACAGTGTATCAAAATAACTCCAACAAAGGAGAAAAAGTACACATCAAAATAAGTAAAAACTAAAATCAGGCTCAAAAAACATCAGATTATTGATTGAAGAAAAAATAAAATCATTAGAAATCACATTACCTAATCCACCCACCCCAGCAGGATCATACATTCCTGCAGTAAAAACAGGAAATTTACTATTCATTTCAGGTCAAATTCCAATGGAAAATGGTAAAGTGTTATTCACAGGAAAAGTGACAGATGATAATTTAGAGACAGCCCAAAAGTCAGCAAGAATGTGTGCAATTAATCTATTAGCTCAAATGAAAAGAGAGTTAGGAGATTTAGACAAAGTAACCAGAATTGTCAGATTATCAGGATTTGTAAATTCAGATGCAGAATTTTACCAACACCCTAAAGTAATTAATGCAGCTTCAGATCTATTTTTTGAAATATTTGGAGATAAAGGAAAACACTCAAGAATCGCAGTAGGGGTTGCATGTTTACCATTAAATTCAATGACTGAAATTGATGCAGTGATTGAATTTTCAGAATAATAAAATAAGTTATAATTATTATTTAATTTTTTTATTTAATTCACTTATGAATTTCTTAATTTTTGGTTTGGGAACAACAGCACCACATGCTTTATCATGTCCACCACCTGAACCACCAAGACTAGTAGCTAAAAGATTAACAATTTTGCCCAAATGTACCTTACAATTCTTAGAACCTCTAACTGAAACAGCATAAATTCCATGATCAATTCTTTCTTTGTATGCAACACCAACATCTTTTCCAGATAATCCCATCACAAAATTTACGGCACCGCTTGCACCAGAGTCTAGAATTTCCATGTGTCCAAGATTACTCATTGTCTTCATACCTTTTTTGACTTTGGCAATTATTTGAGATAATTTTTCTACTTGAATTTGTGCAAATTCAAAAGTATTTGGAATATCGTGAGGGAATTTAGAATCAGCTAATTCTTCAACCAAGTATTGTAAATAATCAGGTTCTCTTTGATGTCCAACAATATTGTAAGTCATCACAGTAGCACTAATCAAAGCAAATTGTCGGTCATAAATTTGAAGTAATTTAGAACCAAGAGGTCTATCTTCCATATAATCAGTGATAGCAGCACAGGTTGCAACAAAAGGTGCATGATCATTTAATTTTGATTTGTATGCATTGTAAACTTGAACAGTAGTACACTCGTTAATATCATGAATTACTTTGACTTTGAGTTTTTGTAAAGCAGTTACAACAGTAGGATCAATATCATGATGATCAATGTAAGTGACTGAAACTTTATTTTTTCTTAATCTACTTAAAATATCAATAAATTCATCTTGGGTTTTTTTACTTAAACCTAAATCACAAATGAATAATGATTTTAATTTTTCATCTAATACTACTTGGTTTAGTGCTTCCATTTGACCAGGGTAATCTACCAACATAGCATCACCACCAAATGCTTGTCGAATTAATGCAGCAGAACTAATTCCATCATTGTCTTCCTTATGAGAAATACAGATTACTTTAGTTCGTTGTAATTTAGTTACTTTTTTAGCTGCTGTTTTTTTAGTTACTTTTTTAGCTGCTGTTTTTTTAGTTACTTTTTTAGCTGCTGTTTTTTTAGTTACTTTTTTAGCTGCTGTTTTTTTAGTTACTTTTTTAGCTGCTGTTTTTTTAGTTACTTTTTTAGCTGCTGTTTTTTTAGTTACTTTTTTAGCTGCTGTTTTTTTAGTTACTTTTTTAGCTGCTGTTTTTTTAGTTACTTTTTTAGCTGCTGTTTTTTTAATAATTTTACTTTTAGATACTACCAATACATTACCAAATACCAGATACCCTCATTTAAATGAAGAAAACAAAATCAAAGTTTTCTATAAGATTTCTCAATACTAGGAGGAATTAAAGAATCAGAATTTACATAGATGTGATAAAATGATTCGCCATCAAGTTGAGTTTGATAATCAATTTCTTGAATTTTCTCTAATTCTTCAGGGGAAGCATTTAAGACTAATTCATCCAATTGTTGTAAATTTTTACGCTCTTCAGTATTCATTAATTTTTGATTAGAAATTGAGATTTATGAACAAAAGTTGCCATATTAGACTAATTACTAAATTTACTATCACAATTTTAGAGAAAATATAATAGAACAATTTTGATAGGCTCAATATGGAGACAAAAAATATTGGACTTCGAGGCATAGAAGTTGCAGATACAAAAATATCCAATATTGATGGGGAAAAAGGCAAATTAATTTACCGTGGATTTGATATCCTAGACCTTACAAAAAATTCAACGTTTGAAGAAACTGCTTATCTTTTACTTTACGATAAATTGCCAACCAAACAAGAATTAAATGAATTTAATGCCAAATTGGTAGAAGCAAGATACATTCCAAAACAAATGCAAAAAAATATGGGGAATTGGAGGGGAGATGCAGATCCTATGGATATGCTTCAAGCATTTGTATCAGCACTTGCAGGATATTATGATGAAGAGTTTTCTAACAAAAATGCAAGTTATGAAAAAGCAATTAATTTAGTTGCAAAAGTTCCAACAATTATTGCAAGTTGGCACAGAATTAGAAACGGTTTAGAAATTATTGACCCAGATGCATCATTAAGTCACGCTGCAAATTTTCTATATATGATGTCAGGAGAAAAACCAGATGCAGAAGTTGAAAAAATATTTGATGTCTGTTTAATACTTCATGCAGATCATACGTTTAATGCATCAACATTTACTGCAAGACAAGTTGCATCAACAAGAGCACACATGTATTCAGCATCTAGTGCAGCAATTGGTGCACTAAGTGGGGAATTACACGGAGGGGCAAATACAGAAGTAATGAAAATGCTATTAGAAATTTCAGATATCAGCAAAGTGGAACCATGGATTAAAGAAAAACTAACTCAAGGTGAAAAAATAATGGGAATGGGTCATGCAGTTTACAAAACATATGATCCTAGAGCTCAAGTTCTAAAAGAATTATCAAGAAAATTAGCTGCTAAAAGTAAGGAACAATGGTTTGAAATGACGGAGAAAATAGAAACAGCAACAATTTCAGAAATGAAGTTACAAAAAGGAAAAGACATCTATCCAAATGTGGATTTGTATAGTGCATCAATTTACTACATGTTAAAAATTCCAGTTGATCTTAATACCCCAATTTTTGCAATTTCAAGGGTTGCAGGATGGGCAGCACACATAATTGAAGAAAAATTTGCAGAGGCAGCACCAAAAACAGCACTATACAGACCAAAAGCAGTGTACGTAGGAAAGTATTGCGGACCACAAGGTTGTGAATACAAAACGTTAGATTTGAGAAAATAATTTTTAATTTCTTGTGTTAAGCCATTCTTTTGCTTTAGAATTTACATCATGTTTGTACAAAACTTCAAAAACCATATCATAAAATGTGATACCTTTTTTTTGAGCCTGATCATCTAACCATTTTATTCCATCAGATAATTCAGGATCAAATTCTGAAAATTCCACCAATTCATCAACCATTTTTGAAAAGAATGCCTGAGATTCGATCATATGTACGTCTTTCAAACTATGATCATAAATTGAGTATTCGAAATATATAGACAAAAGACCATTTTTTGATTGACAATTGGAACATATTCTATATCTAGATGGGAGTTTGACAGATATCTCATGGGTAATCAAAACAAATGAATCAATAGTGACTCAAAATCGAAAACATGTAGAGAGTTACAAAAATAAAATTACAGTAATCCAATCAAAATACGTGGCATTACACGTAGCACTATTTTGGGGAATTGGAACGTTTAATATTAAAAATGAGGATCAGGTAAAAATAAAATTAGATGAAAAAATAATCTATCAGCAATTAAAAAATGAAATCATAGTTCACGATGAATTTATCAAAAATAAAATAAAATTTATTGAAAATTTCATTAAACAAAGAAAATTAAAAGTAGAATTTGAAATAATAGGTTTAGAAAATAATAAAGCTACAAAAATATTGAATCAAAGAGATTAAGACCGAAAACGGAGAGTTACTCGGTGAGATCTCTTAATTGTAATTACAATATACATTACTTCAATAAATCATAAAACCAGTAATTGTTGAACATGATTAACAACACTCAATGTTAATTTACAGCGATCATATGAGATTTACAAAAGATGCTTAAAAATTCACTAAAAATTTCAATAATTATCAAAAACAGAGTTTAAAGTAAATCATTAGAGTCAATTTGTTAGTATTAGTTAAAAACAAACGATTAGATTTATTTACTATCTATCTAGAAATGGATCAATTATGGCAAGTATAGACAAAGCAGCAATTGTATTTTCTATTGCAATCGCATTAGTTGGTGTCGCAGTTGCAGCAGTGGGAAGTTCAGTAGACAACTCACCAGCAGCTCCTAGTCAACAAATGAGTTCCGCAATGAATACAGATGCAGCTGAAAAAGCAGCAGCTGAAAAAGCAGCAGCTAAGGCAGCAGCAGCAGAAGCCGCAGCTGAAAAAGCAGCAGCTAAGGCAGCAGCAGCAGATGCAGCAGCAGCTGAAAAAGCAGAAGCCGCAGCAGCTAAGGCAGCAGCAGCTGATGCAGCTGAAAAAGC
>Ga0209660_1001013_pt1 | contig 15472 bp, 10 predicted proteins | sample SaaInlV_100m_DNA_2_FD_184659 | JGI IMG/M metagenome (GOLD analysis project Ga0209660, IMG submission 184659) | Marine microbial communities from expanding oxygen minimum zones in the Saanich Inlet - SI072_LV_100m_DNA (SPAdes) (version 2) | ecosystem: Environmental > Aquatic > Marine > Intertidal... | reverse complement strand
GATGGGTTGACTGATATCTATGAGATGGGGCATCAGCGCTATCAGGTGATAGAGTCCAGTCTGACATGGGAAGGTGCGCGGGAAGATGCTGTTATTCGAGGCGGTAAGCTTGCCACCATCAACAGCTTGGCCGAATGGGAGGCGGCAATGCGATATGCTGCCGATTCTTTTCCTTCTGCCGGGGCCGGATATGACCTCTGGATTGGTGGCATGATCTCCAAGGGCGCACCGGATAACCCGTGGAAATGGATTACGGGCGAGACTTGGTCTTATCAACGCTGGATGCCCGATGAACCTTCTGCGATCTCCGGTCAACACAATAGCTATCTGTATGTTGATTCCGGTGGTGCTGAAAATAGTTTCCTCTGGAAACGAGGTACTCCTTTTAATGCGTCGAACCGTTACCTTCTTGAATTGGGGGACTTTACTGATCCCGCAAAGGCCGACACCGATGAAGATGGTCTATCAGATGGTGCGGAGATCAACCTATACAAGACGGAACCCTTAGTTTCCGATACGGATAGCGATGGACTGAATGATGGTGATGAGATTAATAAATATAATACCTCTCCTCTTATCAGCGATACCGATGGGGACAGCTTTGGCGATGGTGTGGAAGTTGCCGCTGGCACTGATCCTGTTGACAAGGAATCCTATCCTGCCGGTAGCCTTTCTGGAACCATTCTTTACGATGGGATTCCCCGTGGCACGATTTATATCACCACTGGTTCCCGTGGTACTTCCATATCTGCGCCGGGAGACTATCAGTTGGGTAATCTTTTAACTGCAACATCCTACGAGCTTCGGGCCTTCCGTGATGTCAATGGCAATACCCGCCAAGACTCATGGGAACCTGCAGGTGTCTATGCCAGGAACCCTGTTCACATGACAGCTACTGTACAGGGGATTGATATCACGCTCAATGACCCGGATTCGGATGGTGATCGTCTTGTTGACTCATGGGAGATGGGCTATCTTCGCTACGAGGTTATTGAAGGAAATACCTTTACTTGGGAAAATGCTCGTGATGATGCGATTGCACGTGGCGGTCACCTTGCCTCCATTGTAAGTGAAGCGGAATGGGCCGCCATCCAACAAGCGGCTGGCCCGTCCTTCCCACAAGGCAACTTTCAGTACAATATCTGGGTCGGAGGGTTTCGCCCAAAAGGGAATCCCGACAATCCTTGGCAATGGCTCACCGGCGAGACATGGGGTCCTACTCGTTGGAAAGAAGGGGAGCCTGCGCCTGACATCGGCCAGCACGATGGTTATCTTTTCATTGAGTCAGGAGAAGCTCAGGATTTCCTGTGGTGGAAGGGTAACCCATTCAACAATACCAATCGCTACCTCCTGGAGTTTGGGTATTTCACTGATCCTTCCAAGGTCGATACCGACGGGGATGGATTGGCTGACGGTGACGAGGTTCAAATCTATAAGACGATACCAACCCATGCGGATACCGATGGAGATAAAATTGACGATGGGGTAGAGATCACCCAGCATAAAACGAATCCAATCAAGGCGGATACTGACGAAGACGGATTTCCTGACGGGGAAGAGATCTTTTCTGGCACCAATCCCAATGATGCGGGTTCTTATCCTGCAGCAAACGTATCGGGAAAGATCGTGTACGCCGGGATCCCCCAGGGTAAGATTTACATCACTACCGGTTCCCGCGGAACCTCTGTGCAGGAACCCGGAGATTTTGTTCTTCCCGGTGTTGCTACAGGGAAGACCTATGATCTCTGGGCCTTCCGTGATGTGAATGGTAATAGTCGACAGGATTCATGGGAGCCCTTTGGCACGTATGCGGATAATCCGATCAACCTTAGTGTTAACCTTAAAGGTATAACTCTAATTCTTTCAGATCCCGACAGTGATAAAGACGGTCTTTCTGATTCCTTTGAAATGGGGTACTTGCGTTACGAGATGATCACCGGATCCTTTTCTTGGGATGAAGCCAAGACAGATGCAGAATCCAGAGGTGGTCATCTTGCCACAATTATGTCAGCAGTTGAATGGGCCGCTGCCTACGAGGTAGCTGGACCCTCCTTTCCCCAAGGTGATTTTGTGTACGATTTTTGGATCGGTGGCCTACGTCCTCGTGGTGATGCGACCAAGCGTTGGGAATGGATTACCGGAGAGGGTTGGTCCTACAATCGGTGGCTGCCTAATGAACCTGTCGCCGGGACGGGACAGCATGAAGGGCATCTCTATGTTGAGTCAGGTGGCGCGGATAAATCTTTTCTCTGGAAACGAGGCTTCCCTTTCAATACCTCCAACCGCTACCTTCTCGAATATGGCTATCCTACGGATCCTGCCAAGGCAGATACCGATGGTGATGGCTTCAATGACGGTATCGAATTCAAGTCTCGCACCAATTCTTTGGATTCCTCAAGCCATCCTTGATCAGATAATTGGAGGTAATGGGCAATTAAGGACTGCTGCCACTCCTCGTAGGATTTGGGCTTCTATATCTGTAGTTGCCTGATCATGAGCAATAGTTTTTGCACAGGCGAGGAGGAAAGTTTTCTTTGCTTGTGGAGCAAGGTTGGTTAGTTTGACTACAGAGTTTTCAAGTTGCTCAATTCCACATTCTTCTGGGCTTGGCATAGCCTTTTCCAACGTGAACGATTGTTCCAGGTTCAGGGTAGAAAATCCTGCGTTGTAGGCAGGTTCCGGGTCAGCGCCATTCTGCCCATAATGGGACAGTGTCGCGAGGATAACTTTACATTCATTCGCCAAAAGGCCAATTGATGCCTTGCCGTGTAGCTGGCGTTGCGGCAAGAAGTGCTGCCCGAGGTCGTGGTCAATTAGCTTCTGCAGACTCCATTCGAAAAGGTCAAGTTGGTCATCAGCATAACAAAGGTGCTCGATCCCCCTCTGGAAATTAGTAAATTGAACCGGGGAGAGATGAGCAAGGGCAGGGGAGGCGAGTTCAACCAGGCAGAACTTTTCTTCAGCAGTAAGATTTGCGATACAATTTGATGACTTTAATGTTTCTTCGGCTGTGCCTGATTCAGTCTCATTATACAGGTATTGAACTTGTTTCTGTCGGATTGGACCATCCGATGTTTCAACGAGCAGTGAGAAAATAACAGCCCGGGCCCCAAAGGGCTCATGCACCCGGTCGAGAAGTTCCTCTGGAATATTGGTAATCACTCCTCTTGCATGGTCGACATGCTCAGCGCTAGGGTTGCCAATGTCAGTCACTGCAGACTGTACTGGTGGAGGCATTGGCGACCGGGATGATGCTTCTCTACTTTCGGAAAAACCAGAAATTGCAGCGGATTCATCAGAATCAAAAGTCTCTGTTATTGAGTCGGTTTCAGGATAGCTACCTTGCCATTTTGGTTCAATACGGCGGATTCTTTCTCCCAAGGGAGGGTGTGTGGCAAATAGGTTGGAGACCCCGGAACCAAAGAACATATGACTGCATTCCTTTGCATTGGGCGCCTTGAGCTTGGATCCTCCTGAATATCCGCCGATACGCTTTAATGCCCCGGAGATTCCCTGCGGATTACGGGTAAACTGGACGGCTGATGAGTCGGCAAGAAATTCACGTTGCCGGCTTACCGCAGCCTTGATCAGGTTGGCAAAAAAAGCCCCGATATAGCCAATGACAAGCATTCCAAGTCCACCAACAAGCAGGGCCATTCCGATGTTCCCACTATCCTTATTGCGACGACTGGAACCGGAGAAGGACCCGACTCTCATTAGATAGTAGCCAATTCCTGCCAGAAGCAGGATGCCATGGAGGATGCCCATCAGCCGAATATTGAGTCGCATATCCCCATTGAAGATATGGCTAAATTCGTGTGCGACTACTCCCTGCAGTTGTTCACGGTTGAGTTTCTCGATACATCCACGAGTCACCCCGATGACCGCGTTTTCTGGGGAGTAACCTGCGGCAAAAGCATTGATGCCCTTTTCCTCCATGATGTAAGAGGGAGGCACCGGGGTGCCTGAAGCTAGTGCCATTTCCTCAACGATATTCAGAAATCGTTTTTCCGGAAGGTCTTTGGTCTGGTGAGATAGAAGCTTTCCTCCAAGTGCCTCCGCAACTACTTTCCCTCCTCCTGCCAGGCTAATCACTTTAAAAAGTGTCCCAAATCCAACAATTGTGGCAGTTCCAAACGCAATAACTCCGGCAAGCGCAGGATCCCAGATTATTGTCTTCGTAATTGAATCCCTCGAGAAGATAAAGGAAGCCAAAAGGAACAGGGCCCCGAAAATACAAACTACTGCCAGCGCGAAATAGAGAACCAACAACCCTGTTTTCTTGCGGGCCTTATCCTGATGCTCAAAAAAGTCCATGACCTTGCGGACCGGGATACGGGATCACCTTTTTTTAGAACGAGATTTTCGGTGCGTCCTTGATTTGTTCACTTTCGAATTCCAAGAGACTGGCATCATTTCCGTGTCCGAACATGCCGGCTACAAATACCGGGGGAAAAGTTTGTTTGTATGTGTTATAGGAGGTCACGGAGTCGTTGAAGGCCTGCCGGGCAAAGGAAACCTTGTTTTCTGTAGAAGTCAGTTCCTCCTGTAAACTCGCCATATTCTGGTTTGCCTTGAGGTCAGGATAACTTTCCGAGAGGGCGAAAAGTTTCCCCAGTGCACCTCCAAGCATCCCTTCTGCTCCGGCAAGTTGGCTGATGGCTACCGCATTCCCTGGATCACCGGCTGCAGCCTGCAGGCCACTGACCGCCTGATTCCGTGCCTGGATTACCGCTTCAAGGGTTTCACGCTCGTGTTTCATGTAACCCTTAACGGTCTCAACCAGACTGGGAATCAAGTCGTAGCGCCTCTGGAGTTGCACTTCAATTTGAGAAAATCCGTTCTCAAACCGGTTTTTTAATGTTACCAGCCTGTTGTAGATGCCGATCACCACGAAAACGATGACGAGTGCAAAAAGGCCGAACAAGATGAGTATGATGATGGCTGCGGAAGGCATGGTGTTCGATTTCTTTTGTTACTTATGCTGTTAGTAAAATATCTAAATTATTTTTTTAAATAAACTACAATCCAAAATGACAAAGAGTTTTAACATTTATCCAATCGAGTGCCATGAATTTGGGAAAATATCAATAGGGTCATGATGACCGGCCCGGAACCAGTTCTTGGGATATAGTACTATCTTTTCTGGATTTTTGGCAAGCCATGCCGCCCACCAGCTAAAAGTACTGTTTGCAAGAACATGATGGCGGCATTGGCTCATAAGGTGGAGGTCAGCGTAGTCCTTGTCCGGTCCATTGTGATCAACAGGTCGTATATCCAGTTTTTCAGTGGGGAGGTGTTCAATTGCCCAGGAGGGTTCGTCTGAAAAAAGGAAGAAGATGGGGTTCCTCAGTTTTTTCACCATTTTGAGAAGTGTTTCCCTATAGTAGTCCAACTCGATGGTCCCGTGCATATGATTCGTCCTTGGGTTGGAGACGAGGTCACCGCGCCGGACGTGGACTGAGACGCTATCAGGCACTGTGATTATTTCTTTTTCCACAACATTATCTTTTTCACCGAGCGGTGTCTTGAGTATAATTTCATTTCGAATAATAGTATCGATGTCCTCAAAGTACCTTGGGCTTTGCCAGTCCCCATCCAGATAGGTTGGGCCGGCAATTTTCAGGAGTTTGGGCTGGAAGCGGAATGTCGTTTCGTGGATGATTCGTTGGCGGTGGATGGGACGAAATTTATCCAGAATGACATGGAGTAGGGCTATGGGGGACTTTCGTCGAAGGATTTGGAGGCTTAGTTTGTCTTCACGGGTTGCAATTTTGGCATCAATATTGAAGTGATTCAGACGATATGCGCGAAGGTCACAGTCTTTGAACTTTTCTATATCCAGCTTAAGGGGATGCCTTGTGACGTGTGCCGTACGTCGCCCCATCGCATATTGGAATAACTGGTTGCCTAGACCGCCATTGAGTCTGGATATGATCATCGTGGTATCGCTTCAGTTTTAACTCGTGGGTATCATTTGCAGGAATTTTCGCGTTACTATTTTAATGTCAAAGTGGCTGGCTTGTTCGGCGGCTTTTTGAGTGATGGTGAGTCTATGATCATTATCCTTCTTTATTTTTCTAACGGCGTCAGCGATGGAGTTTTTGCATACTCCATCTACAATACTTGCGTATCCATGTCGTCTTGCGTGTTGGCAGAGGTGGGTCCATGCTGGGGCGTGAATGAGGATGGGGCGTCCTGTGGCGAGGTATTCAACAAGCTTTGTCGGATAGCCTGTGAGGGCCCCTTCCTTTGTTTTGTGAAAGAATGGCAACACCGTTACAAGGATGTGGGCGCTTGCTTGTAAATCGAGAACCTTGTCATGTGGCAGGCTAAGAATTTCAACGCATGGAAGGTCAAACCCTTGATTCAGCAGCCGATCCTTTGGAGTGGGTGTACTCAATATTAATTTCGCATCCAGATCTGGGTTTTGATGCAGGGTTTCTGCGATTCTTAAAAGGCCTTCCCTCTGACCTTCAACAATACCTGTGTGAACAATTCGTGTTGAACCATTCTCGGGAGGTCCATGGAGTTCTCCCATGCGGCGTTGAATTTCTTTCAGGTCTATTGAGTGGGGGAGCAGGATGCTGTTCAGACCGAAGCGATGCCTGAAATCTTGTGCGTAACCTTCGGATACGATCAGGCGTTCCTTTGCTGAGCGAAGAATTTTTTCTTCATACGTCTCAATGAAGAAACCTTCAAATGCAGCCATTGCAGAACGGCGGACTGGAATATCCATGTGATAGGTTAACAATGGTATGCCACTTTTGCGATGAGCCAGATAGGCGCCGATCAAAAAGGGCCAGTTGGGGTAGACACCAAGGATGAATTTTGCGTTCGACTCTTTTACGGCTTGGAGAGTCAGATCCCGAACACGAAAGACAAGGGCAAACCGTAAGAAGCGTTCCCAGCGCCATATGTATGGGATTTTTTTAAATAGTACGGATGGGATTGCGGTTTGATAAATTTTTAATACCTTAGGGACTTGAGTTCGTGGTGCATCCGCTGGCAGGTCACGATATTCGGTAACAATGGAAACTTTTTCAGAATTGAGTTGGGAGACGAGGTTGTGCAGGACTGTTGATGTGCCTCCCACGACAGGCGGGAAGTAGGATGAAACAAGAACCATTTGGGCTGTTTTAGCAGGTAATTTTTCTGTCATGGGATTCATCTTTTGTAAAAAAAGAACCTTCTGAAAGCGATTTTTCTTTTCCTTCTCCAGAAATACCGTTTTTAGAATGATGACTTCAATGACACTTTCCTGTCTTGGAGAAAATCGAAAAAAGTGAAAGTATCTGTTTTTGTGACGCCAAAGGCCACCGTTCTGGATCCGCAGGGATCGGCCGTAAACCAAGCGATGCACAGTCTTGGCCATACCAACACCTCAAATGTTCGAGTGGGCAAGACTGTTACCTTTGATGTGGAAGAGGCGGACTCGCCTGGATTTCGATCAAAGTTAGACAAGCTGTGTCAGGACTTGCTCAGCAATCCCGTGATCGAGGACTTCACCTACGAAATTGAGACTTGAGAGGAGAATGCCAGCTTTCGGGACCTACAATTTTAGCTGGATTGGACTTCATCTATTTTCCCATTTAGTAATTTTGTTTTTTTTCTATATATGAAAGTCATCCGATATCAGGACGCAAAAGGGGAGTTGGGCTTTGCCCGGATACAGGAAAATGGTCCCCCACTTGCCTTGCAATACACGGGTAAAGGTTTTGCCAGCACTGAGAATCCTGCAGATGTTCAGAAGCATCTCTGTCCAGTTGATATTCAGACGATTTATTGCGTGGGACTCAATTACATGGCTCACGCAGCGGAAAGCGGTCAAGCGGCACCGGTATATCCGATGGTTTTCATGAAGCCGATATCCAGTCTTCTGGCAGCGGGCGGAGAAATCGTACTGCCTCGGAAACTGGAAAGCCAAAAGGTCGATTTTGAGGCCGAACTGGCTGTCGTCATTGGCAAGTCCTGTCGCAATGTTTCTCGTGTGGATGCCCTTGATTACGTGACAGGTTACACGATTGCAAACGATGTTAGTGCCCGAGATTGGCAGTTAGAATGGGGAGGCGGTCAGTTTTGTAAAGGGAAGGGGTTTGATACTTTCTGTCCAATCGGTCCTTGCTTGGTCACCTCTGATGAAATTTCCAATCCGTCCGGGTTGCGGATTATTACCAGAGTCAATGGCAATGTCATGCAGGACAGTTCCACGAGCGACATGATTTTTGATGTCCCTACGTTAATCGAGTTCCTCAGCGGTAGCACGACTCTTCTTCCTGGAACTGTGATTCTGACTGGAACACCTTCAGGCGTGGGGCACGGACGTGATCCCAAGCGTTACTTGAACGCCGGTGACGAGGTGGAAATTACAATTGAGGGGATTGGGACTTTGCGAAACCGAGTCGTGGAGGAATCCATCTAATCATTTATGTAAATGAAAGTAGCCGTTATTCAGTTTCCTGGATCAAATTGTGATCGTGATGCCTTCCGGGCGGTTAGAGGCCCATTGGGACTGGACTGCGAATTCGTCTGGCACAAGGAGACCTCGCTTCAAGGCTTTGATGCGGCAATCCTTCCGGGTGGTTTTTCCTACGGTGATTACTTGCGCTGCGGGGCTATCGCAAGATTTTCTCCGGTGATGGAGGCTTTAGTCCGGTTTGCTGGAGAGGGCCGACGCGTGCTGGGTATTTGCAATGGGTTTCAAGTTTTATGTGAGTCGGGGTTGCTGCCCGGGGCACTTATTCAGAACGATAACATGAAGTTTATCTGTCAGGACCAGCCACTCGAGGTTGAAGATTCTAATGGGCAATTTAATGTGGCCAAGCTTGGTTCGGATATAACTATTCCAATCGCCCATGGGGAAGGGAATTATCGAATTGATGATTCTGGGCTGAAGAATCTTCGCAGAAACCGTCAGGTTCTTTTTCGCTATTCTGGTGCCAATGGTGGCACGAATCCCAACGGTTCTCTGGAGAATATTGCCGGCGTACGGAATGAGGCAGGCAACGTTTATGGCATGATGCCTCATCCGGAGCGTGTTGTGGAACCCTTTCATCCGAACCTGGATGGCATCAAGGTGCTTGAGGCTTTCTTTTCCCTTTCCTGATACACCACAATCCTCATGAGTGCAACGCAACCCATTGAAGAAACCCCGCTTGTTGAAGAGGAACTACGGGTTCCTATCACTGATGAAGTGGTGAAGCAACACGGGCTCCTTCCCCAAGAGTATGAGAAAGTACTTGAAATCCTTGGGCGTGAACCGAATCTGACCGAGTTGGGTATTTTCAGTGTGATGTGGTCCGAGCATTGTGCCTACAAGAACTCGCGTCCATTGTTGCGGATGTTTCCCACCGACAAGCAGGAGCAGAATCCTAGTGTCGGGAAGATTCTCGTTAAGGCTGGTGAGGAGAATGCGGGAGTAGTGGATATTGGGGGCGGATGGGCTATCTGTTTTAAGATTGAGTCGCACAATCACCCAAGTTTTGTCGAGCCTTTTGAAGGGGCCGCAACGGGAGTCGGAGGTATTATTCGAGATATTTTCACCATGGGTGCCCGTCCGGCCCTGCTTACTAATTCCTTGCGCTTTGGCACGCTCGATAGTCCCCTCGCTCGTAGGCTTATGCGAGGGGTGGTTTCTGGCATTTCTCATTACGGCAACTGCATCGGCATTCCAAATCTCGGAGGGGATGTTTATTTCGACAAATGCTATGAGGGCAATCCGCTTGTGAACGCGATGTGTCTTGGTGTCCTGAAGCATGATCAGATAAAGAGAGGTGCGGCGAAGGGAGTGGGCAATCCTGTCTACTACGTGGGTGCCCCGACTGGACGCGATGGGTTGGGTGGTGCCAGTTTTGCATCGAAGGATCTGAGCGAGGATAGTCACGAGGACCGTCCTGCTGTGCAGAAGGGTGACCCTTTTATGGAAAAGCTTCTCATGGAGGCCTGCCTGGAGATGATGGCTGTACCAGGACTTGTTGTCGGGATACAGGACATGGGGGCTGCCGGGTTGACCTGTTCCACTTGTGAGACAGCCTCCCGTGGAGGCACGGCAGTGGAAATTGATCTGGACCTCGTTCCTCAGCGCGAGACAGGAATGAATTCCTATGAGATTATGCTCTCTGAGAGCCAGGAACGCATGCTCGTCATTGTTCAGTCAGGGCGGGAGCATGAGCTGGATGCTATTTTTGAAAAGTGGGACCTTCACGCAGTCCAAATTGGTAAAGTTATTGATGGTGACCGCATGGTTGTGAAGATGGGTGGCAAGACCATTGTATCCATCCCCGCTGCAAAGTTGGCTGATGAAGGGCCTGTCTACGAGCGTGAGGCTGTGGAGCCCGCTTATCTTGCAGAGAAGCAATCATGGTCAGCATCGAGTCTCACTGACTTGCATCCAGATGAAGTCCTGCCTGCGTTGGAAAAGCTTCTTAGCCACCCGACCATTGCCTCCAAAGAATGGATTTATCGGCAGTACGACCACCGTGTCATGGCGGATACTGTCGTGGATCCCGGCGATACGGCCGGAGTGATTCGATTGAAGACTGATACTTCCGACAAATACGTGGCAATTGCCAATGACTGCAACAATCGCTACTGTCATGTGAATCCTAGACGAGGTGGTATTATTGCCATTGCCGAGTGCATGCGAAATCTGGTCTGTTCCGGTGCGACTCCATTGGCGATGACCAATAACCTTAACTTTGGTAATCCCTACAACCCAGAGATTTTCTACATGTTTCGTGAGGCGGTGACAGGTCTTTCTGAGGCCTGTAAACACTTTGACCTCCCTGTAATAGGAGGAAATGTGAGCCTTTACAATCAAGGCCCGGATGGTTCCATTGATCCAACGCCTGTTGTTTCCTTGGCCGGGTTGATCGACCGTGCTGACATGGTTACTACCCGTGATGTCAAGGACGGTTCGGAGACACTCCTTCTTCTTGGAGGTTTCCCGTATGAGTTGGGTGCCAGTTTCTATTTGGAGACGCAGCATGGACTGAAGACTGGGGATGCCCCGGAGATTGATCTTGGCATTGCGGAAGCTCTAAATGATCTTGTTTTGGCTCAAATCAGTGCCGGTCGTGTCCGCGCTGCTCACGACATCTCCGAGGGTGGACTTCTTGTGACTCTTGCAGAGATGCTCTTTGGGAAAAAGACATTTGGCGCAGAGTTGAACTTAAATCTTCGGTCCGGTGCAGAACGCCTTGATGCCCTTCTTTTTGGTGAAAGCCAGAACCGAGTGGTACTTGCAGTCCCAAGCGATGTAGTGGAATCTGTTGTTGAGGCTGCCAACGATGCAAGTGTTCCTGTTGATATCCTAGGTGAAGTCACTACAGCACCTATTTTTGATTTGAGAATTAGTGGAAAACAGATTTTCCAGACTGAAGTTAAAATGTTGCGTTCCCTTTGGGGCAATGCCATCCCGGATTACATGTCCAGAATTTGATTCTTTGCCTTAGATTTCTATGAGCGATAAGCTAACTCACGAGTGTGGAATTGCCCTCATCCGCCTCCTGAAACCACCGGAGTATTTTTACGAGAAATACGGGACGAATCTATATGGATTCCAGAAGCTCTTCCTACTCATGGAAAAGCAACATAATCGTGGTCAGGACGGCGCCGGGATCGGAGCAATGAAATTGGGGGTCGATGTCGGTAAGCCCTTTATGTTTCGTGAGCGCAGCATGGAGACCAATGCTCTGGCTACGATTTTCCATGAGCAACTGGCTCGCTATGACCAAATGAAAGCAGATGGGATAATCCACCCAGAATTCCCCAAGACCGTTAAGAATAATTTTGAGTACTCAGCTGAAATGTTGCTTGGGCACCTTCGGTATGGAACCTCTGGTGGTTATGGTACCAGTTCCTGTCATCCGTATTTTCGTCGCAGTAACTGGCCAACCAAGAATCTTCTTCTCGCCGGTAACTTCAATATGACCAACATGGAGTCGCTCAATCTGAATATGATTGGGCAGGGTCAGCATCCCATTTTTGATACGGATACCCAGTCCATCCTCGAATCCATCGGCAATCGTCTGGATCAGGAACATGATCGCATATGGGACTCTTTCTCCGGGGAAAAGCTTCAGGGTAGGGATCTTGCTGATGCTGTTGGTGAGGCTATGGATCCCGTACGTATCCTAACCGAGGTTTCTGGTGAATGGGATGGTGGTTATGTGATCGCCGGTCTTATCGGCAATGGCGATTGTTTCCTCATGCGCGACCCTGCGGGCATTCGCCCATGCTTCTATTTTGTGAATGATGAAGTTGCCGCCTTTGCTTCCGAACGGGTGGCGTTGATGAGCATTTTTGAGAAAGACGAGGATCTTATTCAGGAAGTTCAACCTGGTGAGGTTATATGTATCAAGGCCAATTGTGATGTACTTAGCGGACATCAGGAAGATTTACCTGAAACCAAGTCCTGTACTTTCGAGCGAATTTATTTCTCTAGGGGTAATGATCCTAGTATCTACAAGGAACGTAAGACTCTTGGTGCTGCACTTAAGGATCAAATCCTTGATGCAATCGCTGATGATTTTGACCATTCGATATTCAGTTATATTCCCAATACTGCAGAGACTGCTTACTATGGACTGCTTGAAGAGTTGGGCCATCACCGCAGGGAATATGTGCGGGATCAAATTCTTCAGGCACAGACTGAAGGCAACCTCACAACTGAGTTCATGGCCGAGCTTTTTGATGGTCCCTGGGTCCGTGCCGAAAAGATTGCCAATAAGGATATCAAACTTCGCACTTTCATTACCCAGGAACAGAATCGGACCCAGTTGGTATCGCATATCTATGATATTACATACGGTGTAGTTGCCCCAGAGGACAACCTTGTTTGCATTGATGATTCAATTGTTCGCGGAACCACCTTGCGGGAGTCCATATTGAAAATTCTTAGTCGGACCAATCCACGCAAGATAATCATTGCTTCCACGGCACCGCAGATACGTTATCCTGATTGCTATGGAATCGATATGTCGGTGCTTGGCAATTTCATCGCTTTTCAGGCTGCCGTGGCGATGCTCAAGGATAGGGGAACAGAAAATGTTCTTCAGGAAGTCTATCAGAATTGCTGTGCTCAAGCGGGCAACCCGCCTGAAAAAATAATTAACCATGTGAGTCGTATTTACAGTTCTTTTACGGCTGAGGATATTTCTACGAAGATTGCGGAACTGGTTCGTCCAAGCGACGTGTCTTGGGCAGGAGAAATTAAAATCCTTTACCAGACAATCGAGAACCTTGACTCCGCGTTACCTGATCACAATGGCATGTGGTATTTTACCGGTGAGTATCCTACTCCAGGGGGATATGTTGTACTCAACAAAGCATACATTAATTACTACGAAAACCGACTTGGCCGAAGCTATTAGACCCATTGGGTTGCAAAGAAAGGGTTGACGGTGAGGGTTCTGCCTTTTTTAAAGCTTTGGCATGGGTTGTGTCCCCTCGTATCGGATTCTTGTATTAAATCGTTTATGGCAACCGGTTAATATTGTCGGGGTCAAGCGTGGGTTTAGCCTTCTCTTTCAGGATTATGCCCAGGTCATAAATACGAGTGATGGTACTTTTGAAATAATGGATTTTGGTAGCTGGGTTAAATTTTCCGAGCAAAACCCATTACCGAATTCATCAGACTGCGTTCAAACAGTCCGTCTCTCACTTCGTATTCCGAATGTCCTTCTTCTTCGTGCTTATGATCGGCTTCCTATTCGGGAAATGAAATTCAATCGCCAGAACCTTTTTGAGCGGGACGGTTTTCGCTGCCAATATTGTAACGAGACTTTTCAGTCAAAGCACTTGAATCTGGATCATGTTATTCCACGTGACCGAGGAGGAAAGACCTCATGGGAGAATGTCGTGACCTCTTGCATCCGCTGTAACTCACGCAAGGCTAATCGTTTGCCACATGAGGCGGGTATGTTTCTGGTCCGGCGACCACGGAAACCGAAGTGGCGTCCTTTTGTTAGTTCTCTTACTGAGGATCAGTGTGATGAGTCTTGGATCCAGTTTCTTAATCTTAAGAGCTGAACGTTTTAAATTCGCACCCTTAATTTCATGACAGTTCTCAATGTGTTTTCGGCTCGCACTTTCTTGTGATTCTCTCAGTTTGTTGATCTGATGAATGACGATACTGTTTGGACAGAAATACTTGTTGAGGCGGAACAGGTAGCCATCCGCGAAGCTGGTCTGCAAAACTTTCTGGAGTTGACGGTCCTTTCGCGAGAAACACTCGAGGATGCGCTGGCGCACCACCTTTCACAAAAACTTAGGGAGGGTGCTGCCGCTTTTCCTCCAGAATTGTTTCGAGAGGCTTTACAGGAAGATAAAAATCTTCTTGCTGCAGTTCGAGGGGATTTGCTTGCGATACGTGACCGGGATCCTGCCTGTAGAAGCCTGTTGCCGGTTTTTCTTTACATGAAAGGGTTCCTTGCGATTTGCTGCCATCGTTTAGGGCATTATCTTTGGACTCGGGCAGACCGAAAAGATCTTGCTATCTATCTGCAAAGCCTTGTTTCTGAGATTTATACTGTGGATATTCATCCAGCCGCGCGTTTCGGCGTGGGCATTTTGCTCGACCACGCAACTGGTTTTGTTGCTGGGGAGACTTCTGTGGTGGAGGCTGATGTTTCAATACTTCATGAGGTGACACTTGGTGGCACGGGTAAGGAACAGGGGGATCGACACCCAAAGGTCCGGCGTGGTGTACTAATCGGTGCAGGTGCGAAGATTCTTGGTAATGTCGAGATCGGCGAGAGCGCTAAAGTGGGTGCAGGAAGTGTTGTTCTTGGTGATGTTCCTCCTCATGTTTCCGTTGCCGGTGTACCAGCAAGGATTGTTGGAAAGACTCATGATTTGCCGGCTCTTAGGATGAACCATAATCTTTAGCTTCCTATGCTGAACTTTCGCCACCTGGGCGGGGAGGGCAATCCTCCGATGATCATTCTTCATGGATTGCTTGGTTCTTCCCGTAATTGGGTTCAAGCAGGAAAGGCACTTGCTTCCCGCTTCAATGTATTTGCTTTGGATCTGCCAAACCATGGAGATTCATTCTCGATGCATGATATGTCATTTGACGCCGTCTCCAAATGTATACTTGAATGGATGGACGAGCGGTCGATTGCGTCTCCAATACTACTCGGTCATAGTCTGGGCGGAAAGGTGGCGATGTGCCTAGCCAGCAGTTATCCACATCGATGTTCAGCCTTGGGCGTCGTTGATATTGCTCCCCGTGAATATGAGCCACATTCTCAAACAACCATTCAGACCATGTGCGCCTTGGACCTTGAATCCATTCAATCCAGACGGGATGCGGAGGATATGTTGCAGGACGCCATTCCTGATTTGGGCTTTCGGCGATTCATTTTGACCAATCTAGTCAGGAAAGACGGCCTTTTTGCATGGCAGGTTAATTTGACGGCATTGCTCCATTCCCTGCCGAATCTTATATTGAGTCCGATGACCGAACATT